>Ga0075428_100000074_pt1 | contig 82188 bp, 81 predicted proteins | sample RhiMetdeltSRZDD2_FD_75291 | JGI IMG/M metagenome (GOLD analysis project Ga0075428, IMG submission 75291) | Populus rhizosphere microbial communities from Tennessee, USA - Rhizosphere MetaG P. deltoides SRZDD2 | ecosystem: Host-associated > Plants > Roots > Rhizosphere > Soil | place: USA... | reverse complement strand
GACGCCCCACTTCGCCAGCTGCGTGGCAGGCGCCGGGGCGCTGGTCGCCGGCGGGACCGATGGGCAGCGGGCGGCGTGGCTGCCCGGGGTGGCGTCCGGTGACGTGATCCTCACGCCGGCGTGGCTGGAGCCGGACGGCGGGTTCGGGCCGGCGGGCGTGCGCACGGCGGCTCGGCCGGCCGAGGGGGGCGGGTGGGCGCTCACCGGGACGAAGCGGCACGTGGCCTTCGCGGCGGCCGCCACCAAGCTGCTCGTGCTGGCGCGGACCGGCGACGGGCTGCGGGACATCGACCTGTTCCTCGTCGACCCGCACGCTCCCGGGGTCACGCTCACCCAGCAGCTCACCGTCGCCTCGGACGCGCAGTACCGGGTGGACCTGGACGGCGTCGAGGTCGACGACGGCGCCCGGATCGGGGCTCCGGAGTCCGGGTGGGACACGTGGGAGGCGGTGCGGGACGACGCCCTGATCCTCCTGGCGGCCTGGGCCGTGGGGGCGGCAGGCTACGTGCAGGAGATCACGGTCCAGTACGCGAAGGACCGCGAGCAGTTCGACAAGCCCATCGGGGCCTTCCAGGCGATCGCCCACTACCTCGCCGACCGCCAGGCCGAGCTGGACGGAGCCCGCACGCTCGTCCACGAGGCCGCCTGGGCGCGGGCCACGGGCCGGTCCGTGGCGCGGCTGGCACCGATGGCCAAGCTGTTCGCCTGCCGCACGGCCCGCCAGGTGACCGCCACCGCCCAGCAGATCCACGGCGGCAACGGGTTCACCGTCGACTACGACGTGCAGCTCTACTTCCGGCGGGTCAAGGCGCTCCAGCTGTCGTGGTGGGGCGACCGCGACCTCGAGGAGCTCATCGCCGCGGACGTGCTGGACGTGCCAACCTCAGGCCCGTGATCACGGGCACCATCGCGGTCTGCACCCGCAACCGGGCCGCCATCCTGCCGCAGTGCCTGGCCAGCCTCGCAGGGCAGCTGGCCGAACCGGACCAGCTCGAGACGCTCGTGGTCGACAACGGGTCGACCGACGGCACGGCCGAGGTGCTGCGGCAGTGGGAGCGGGCCGGGGACCGGCGGCGGGTGGTGACCGAGTCGGTCGCCGGCCTGTCCCGGGCCCGCAACGCGGCGCTGGAGGCGGCCAAGGGTGAGGTGGTGCTGTTCGTCGACGACGACGCGCTCGTGCCGCCGACCTGGGCCCGGTCCCACCTGGCCGCCTACGAGGACCTCGCCATCGGCATGGCCGGCGGTCCTATCGGGCTCGTGTGGCCGGCGGGGCGGCCGGAGTGGCTGGGGGACGACCTCCTCCCGTGGTACAGCGTCCTCGAACTGGGCGACGAGGCCCGGCCCTTCCCCGGCGACCACGGGCCCTACGGCACCAACATGTCCGTGCGGCGGGCTGCGGCCCTCGACGCCGGCGGCTTCGATCCCCGGCTGGGGCGGGTCGGCGCTCGGCTGCTCTCGGGCGAGGAGCCCGACATGACCCGGAGGCTGACCGCCGCCGGCTGGTCCGTTCTCTACGTCCCCGCGGCCGCCGTCGTCCAGCAGGTGCTGCCCGAGCGGATGGGTCGGAGATGGCTCCTCCGGCGGGGTTGGGGGCAGGGGCTCACCAACGCCCGCCTCGGCCTCGCCGGCGACCACCCCGGCCGGCGGGAGCGCTGGCGGCGGGCCGTCGCCGAGGCACGGGAGTCCGCCGCCTGCATCGCCGCCCGGAAGGAACCCGACCGGGACCAGCTCGGCGCCCTCGTGCTCGCCGTCGCCCACGCCGCCACGGCCGCCGAGCTGGCCCGGGCCGCGTTCGCCCGAGAGCAGGGGCCGTGACCGGTGCCGCCCCGCTGTCGGTGTGCTGCCTGACCGCCGACGACCCCGCCATGGTCGCGGCCGCCCTCGCGACCCTGCGGGACGTCGCCGCCGAGATCGTCGTGGCGGTCGACAGCCGCGTCGAGCCGGCCACCACCGCGCCGCTGCAGGACGTGGCCGACACCGTGGTCCGCTTCCAGTACAACGACCCGCCCGAGTCGGCCCGGCCCTGGCTGGTCGACCTGTGCCGCCACGACCACGTCCTGATGCTCGACGGCGACGAGGTCCCCAGCGCCGCCCTCGTCGCCGCGCTGCCGGGGTGGGTGGCCGACACCGACAGCGCCCAGTTCCGCCTGGCGCGGCGCTGGTGCTTCCCCGACGAGCGCCACTGGCTTGCCGAACGCCCGTGGTGGCCCGATTACCAGCGCCGGCTCCTGGTGCGGGGACCGCAGCTCGATTTCGACACGTCGGTGCACGGCGGGGCGCGGGCCGCCCTTCCGGCCCGCTACGCCGACGAGCCGCTGTACCACCTCGCCTGCGTGCTCAGCTCGTTCGCCGAGCGGCGGGCGCGGGTCCGGCGGTACGAGGCGCTCCGCCCCGGGCTCGTCGCCGTGGGCGGCGGGCCGATGAACGACACGCTCTACGTCCCCGAGCACTTCGCCACGCTGCCCCCCGAGCTGGTCCCCGACGACGACCGCGCGACCCTCGAGAAGGTGGTGGCCGCCCGTGGCAGCGCCGAGCCTGCGACGCGCCCCGGCATCGCCGACGACCTCCCGCTGGTGACCGCCGCCGAGGTCGTCGCCCACCGCCCGCCCGACCCGCTGGCCGCCCAGGGCTACCGGGTCACGCTCCGGGTGGTCGAGCGTGACCGCCGGACCGAGCCCGGCAACGATACCCTCCTGGCCGTCGCGGTCACGAACGAGGGCGACGCACCGCTCCCGCACCGGGACTCGCCCGGTGTCCAGCTGCGGGTCGGGGCCCGGCTCCGGCACCCTGTGACCGGGGCGATCGTCACCGACTGGGCCCTCACCCCCCTTCCCGGTGACATCCCCCCGGGCGAGTCACGCATACTGGAGGCGCTCATCCGCGTACCGAGCATGCCGGGGATGCACACTGTCGAGGTCGACCTCGTCAACGAACGCGCGAGGTGGTTCGGCTCGCCGGCGCAGGCCGACCTGATGGTCGCCTCCCGCTGGGGCCGCTTCGCCCTTTGAACGCCACGCCGCCCGCCCGGGCCGCACCACGAGAGAGGCACCCGTGCCGGTCAGGACAGCGACCACCGTCGAGGCGGCGCGAGCGCTGCTCGCCGACGCGCCCTCGCCCGTGGTGGCGGTGGCGGCCTACGACTCCTACGACGACGTCGTCCAGTGCCTGGCCGCCATCACGGACCACACGCCGCCGGGCATCGGCGTGCTGGTGATCGACGATGCCGGCCTCGACCGCCGCGTCATCGATCTGCTGGACGCCCACGGCGCCACCCTGCGCCACGACGTCGTCGTCCTCCGCCACGCCACGAACGTCGGCTTCGTCCGCTCCTGCAACGACGCCTTCGCCGCCAGCCCCGGCCGGGACGTCGTCCTCGTCAACAGCGACGTCGTCGTCGGCCCCGAGTGGCTGGGGCGCCTCACCGATGCCGCCACCAGCGCCGACAGCGTCGCGACCGCCACCGCCCTCACCAACCACGGCACGATCCTGTCGGTCCCCTACCGCAACCGGCCCCATCGCTCCCTCCCGCCCGGCCTGACCGCCGCCGAGGCCGCCCGCCGGGTCGCCGCCGGCAGCCTGCGCCTACGGCCGACGATCCCCACCGCCGTCGGGCACTGCGTCTACGTCCGCCGCGCCGCCCTCGACCTGGTCGGGCCGTTCGACGAGGCCTTCTCCCCCGGCTACGGCGAGGAGGTCGACTTCAGCCAGCGGGCCCTCGCTCACGGCTTCCGCCACGTGTGCGCGGACGACGTGTTCGTCTTCCACCGGGGCGGCAGCAGCTTCGGGGCCTCGCCCGAGGTCGTCGAACGCCAGGAGCGCCACGAGGCCGTGGTCCGCCGCCGCTACCCATGGTACGCCGGCTCGGTCGCCGCCGCGGAGCGGGACCCTGCCTCCCCGCTGGCCGACGCCCTGGCCGCCGCCCGCCGGTCGCTGCTCGGCCTCAGCGTCGGCGTCGACGCCCTGTGCCTCGGCCCCGACCGCATGGGCACCCAGCAGACCGTGGTGGCGACGCTGAGGGCACTAGCCGGCCAGCCCGGGATCGACCGCCTGGTCGCCTTCGTGCCACGGAGCCCGCCACCCTACGTCGAGGCCCTGCGCTCGGAGCTCGACGTCGAGTTCGTCGAGCTCGACCGGGCGGACCTCGACCGACACGCGGGCGCCGTCGACCTGGTCTACCGGCCCTACCAGGTCACCGACCTCGCCGACCTGGCCGTCCTGACCCGGCTGGCCGACCGTTTCGTGGTCAACCAGCTCGACACGATCGCCTTCGAGACCCCGGCCTACTTCGGCACCCGTGACGACTGGTTCGCCTACCGGGACGTCACCCGCCTGACGCTCGAGCTGGCCCACGGCGTGGCGTTCATCAGCGACGCCAGCCGGCGGGCCGCCGAGGCCCAGGGCCTGGTGCCGACCGGCGCGGCGCAGGCCGTGGTGTGGTGCGGGGCCGACCTCGCCGACGGCGACGACGCTGAGTCCCGGCCCGCCGGCGTGCCCGACGACGACGGCTTCCTCCTCGTGTTGGGTGCGTCCTACCTGCACAAGAACCGGCCGTTCGCCCTCCGGACCTGGGCCGAGCTCCGGCGGCGCGGCTGGGACGGGCGCCTGGTCCTGGCCGGGCCGACGCCGCCGCACGGCAACTCGCTCGCCCGCGAGGCGGAGCTGCTGCTCGGGCTGCCGGGCGACCTGCGGGCCGACGTGGCCGCGCTCGCCACGGTGAGCGAGGACGAGAAGCGCTGGCTGTACCGGCGGGCGGCCCTGGTGCTGTACCCGTCGACGGTCGAGGGGTTCGGCCTCGTCCCGTTCGAGGCGGCGGCGCACGGCGTGCCCACCCTGGCCACCCGCCGCGGCGGCCTCGACGAGGTGATGCCCGGCGGCATCCCCGTGCTCGACGGGTTCGACGTGGCCGCGGCGGCGGACTCGGCGTGGGACCTGCTGCACGACGTGGTGGCCGCCAAGGAGCTGACCGAGGCGCTGCGGGTCCGGGGCGAGTCGTTCACCTGGGACGCGACCGCCGCCAGGCTCACGGACCTGTTCGCCGAGGCGCTCCGCCGGCCGCACGGTCGGGTCCTGGCGCTGGAGGGCGAGGGCGACGGCCCGATCGCCATGGCGCCCCGCGCGCCACGGCCGCCGCTGCCGCGGTCCGACATCGCCGCCGCGCTCGAGCGGGCCGTCACGGCCGTGATCGCCCGTCCCCGCCTGAAGCACGGCCTGTCGCCCGACGGCACCCGACGGCAGCGCACCGCCCGAACTGTGATCGCCCACGCCCGCCGCCGGCTGAGCTGACGCCATCACGCCCGGCCATCAAGACGTCAGATCAGTGTCAGATCCTGTTCGCAGACTGGTCGCATCGCGTTGAGGAGCCGGCAACGGAGCCGACGCATCGTGGTCCCGACGAGGGAGGTACGCGCACCGCATGGGTCGACATGAGCTCTGGGTCGAACTGGCCGATCGGCCCGGCAACCTCGCGGCCGTGGCTGCCGACCTCGCCTCGTGTGGCGCCAACATCCTCCACCTCGACGTCCACGCCGGCGGCGAGTCCACGGTCGTCGACCGGCTCGTCGTCCAAGTTCCCGACGAGCGTGGCCACGAGCTGGCGGCGGCAGCCGCCCGCTGCGGGGCTGCGCTGCTCCACCTCGACGACGCCGATCCCCACGTGCTGGTCGACGACGTCGTGCGAGCCCTCGACACGGCGGTATGCCTGTTGGCCAGCGCCCGGCCGGACGCGGTCGTGGAGGCGATCCGCCGGGTGATCCCGGTCGACGACGTGCGGATCGAGACGGCGGTGTCCGCCGACGCTCCACCGGGCTCCCCCCTCGCCGACGCGGTGGCCCGCGGCGTTACCAGCATCGGGCGGGGATGGGACGGTCCCGCGCCGGTGGGCCCCGCCGCCGGCGAGGAGCCGTGGCTGGCTGTGGTGCCGCACGACCACGACGGCGTGCCGGCGTTCGCCGTCCTGACGCGCCGCGGGCCACGCTTCACCGCCACCGAGGTGGCCCGGTGCCGGGCGGTCCTCCGCGTTGCCTCCCAGATTGCGGCCGGCCCGGGCGGCGGGTCCGCCCCCCGCCCAGCCGTGGCCGTTCCACCGGCCCCCGCGCGGCGCCCGCCCACGACGCTGGAGCGCCTGATCGTGCTGACCGACGGCGGCCTGGTCCGGCTCCGCCACCTGGGCGCCGGCGATCGGGAGGCCCTGGTGGCCCACCACGAGCGCTGCAGCTTCCTCGACGGGGCCGCCGGGGCCGAGGTGGCCGACGCCCTGGTGCGCTCGGACGGGCGGGACCACGTGGCGATCGCCGCGCTCGTCGGGGCCGACATCGTGGGCGTGGGCCGCTACGAGGTCGGTCCGATCGGCCGCGACGCGGAGATCGTGGTGGGGGTGGAGGACCGGCACCAGGTCCGCGGCATCGGGACGCTGCTGTTGACCGAGCTGGCCTTGCTGGCCGGCAACGGGGACGTTCGTCGGCTGCGGGCGGTCGCCGACGGCCACAGCGAGGAGGCGCTGGCCCGTACGTTCCGCCGGGCGGGCCTGGCGTTCCGCCGGCGCCGGGACGGCGACGCCGCGGTGCTCGAGTGCGGCCTGCCCCAGGACGTGTCGGCGACGGCACAGATCTGACGATCCGTCAGAAACCTGGGCTACCGTGCGGGCATGACCGACGAGAGGCCCCTCGACGACCAGCTCCTGGTGCGGGAGGACGGCGGGGTCCTGTGGCTCACGCTGAACCGGCCCGAGGCGGCCAACGCCCTCACCCCCGACCAGCGCGACCGGCTGATCGAGCTGCTGGCCGGCGCCGCCGCCCGGGTCGAGGTGCGGGCCGTGGTGCTCGGGGCCAGCGGGCGCCACTTCTGCACCGGCGCCGACCTGCGGGTGACCCGGCCCGGCGCCGAGCGGCCCGCCGGCGCGCCCGACAAGGTCGTCGGCGACGTGTCCCGGATGCTGGCCGAGGGCTCGCAGCGGCTGGTCGCCGCCGTGCTCGACTGCGACAAGCCGGTGGTGGCGTCGGTCAACGGGACGGCCGCCGGCATCGGCGCCCACCTGGCCCTCGCGTGCGACCTCGTGGTGGCGGCCGAGGGCGCCCGCTTCATCGAGGTGTTCGTGCGCCGCGGCCTCGTCCCGGACGGCGGAGGGTCGTGGCTGCTGCCCCGGCTGGTCGGCCTGAGCCGGGCCAAGGAGCTCATGTTCTTCGGCGACGACCTGGGGGCCGGCGACGCCGAGCGCCTGGGCCTGGTCAACCGAGTCGTCGCGGCCGACGAGCTGCCCAAGGTGACAGCCGAGTGGGCTGGCCGCCTGGCCGCGGGGCCGACGCGGGCGCTCGGCCTCACCAAGCGCCTCCTCAACCGTTCGCTCGACGGCGACCGCGCCACCGCCTTCCGGGAGGAGGCCCTGGCCCAGGAGCTGAACATGACCTCCGAGGACGCCAACGAGGGGGTGCAGGCGTTCGTCGAGCGCCGGGACCCGCACTACCGCGGCTGGTAGTCCCCTGTGCTACGGCGGGTATCGTCCGGCCCGTGAGCGAGCGGGGATCGACTGTGCGCCGTGCGGCCCGCCGCGCCGTCGTGGCCGGGGCGATCGCCGGCGCGGCCGTGGCCGTGATCCGGGCCCGGGCGGCCGCCCAGCGGCGGGCCGGAGATGCCGCCGGAACCAGAGCGGGTGTCGACGCCCACCCGGTCCGGGGCCGCACCCGCAACCAGCGCCGGGTCGAGCTCGCCCGCACGGGCGGCCGGGCCGGGGCGGACTTTGCGCTGCACCGTGCTCGCCGCGTCTTCGCCGGCGCCGAGCGGCAGGCGGAGCTGGACGAGGAGTTCCAACTGCGGACCGCCGCCCAGGTCGCCGAGACGCTCGGCAACATGAAGGGCGCCTTCATGAAGCTCGGTCAGATGGCGTCCTACCTGGACATCGGGCTGCCCGACCACGTACGGGAGGCGCTGGCCGGGCTCCAGCAGGACGCTCCCCCCATGTCCGCCGAGCTGGCAGCCGGCGTCGTCGAGCGCGAGCTCGGCGCCCCGCCCGACCAGCTGTTCCTGGAGTGGGATCCGGAGCCGATCGCCGCGGCGTCGATCGGGCAGGTCCACCGGGCGATCACACGCGACGAGCAGGCGGTGGCGGTCAAGGTCCAGTACCCGGGGGTCGACGATGCGATCCGATCGGACCTGGAGAGCGCGGGCGTCATCTTCGGGGCGATGGGCCTGGCACTGCCCGGGTTCGAGCCGGGGCCGCTGGTCGAGGAGATCCGGGCCCGGGTCGTCGAGGAGCTCGACTACGTCAGGGAGGCCCGCAACACCCAGCTGTTCGCCGACTTCTACCGGGGACACCCGTTCATCCATGTGCCGGACGTGGTGCCGGCGCTGTCGACGGCCCGGGTGCTCACGACCGAGCTGGCCGAGGGCGTCCGCTTCGACACCGTGCTGACCTGGGACCAGGACGAGCGCAACCTGGCGGCCGAGACGATCTACCGGTTCGTGTTCCGCAGCCTGTACCGGCTGTCGGCGTTCAACGGCGACCCCCACCCGGGCAACTACCTGTTCCGGCCGGGAGGGCACGTGACGTTCCTCGACTTCGGGCTGGTCAAGCAGTTCACGCCGGAGGAGGTCGACCTGTTCGCCGACATGCTCCAGGCGATGGTGTTCGAGGGAGACACGGCCCGGTTCCGGCACGTCATCGAGCGGATCGGCCTGCTGCGGCCGGGAACGCCGGTGTCGAACGACGAGGTGCAGGAGTACTACCGGCACTTCTACGAGTTCGTGATCGAGGACCGCACGGTGACGATCACCCCGGAGTGGTCGACCCAGGCCGCGTCCCGGTACTTCGACCCGACGGGCGAGTACGGGCCGATCATCCGGGCCGCCAACCTGCCGCCGTCCTTCGTGATCATCCAGAGGATCAACCTGGGGCTGATGGCGATCCTGGGCGACCTGCACGCCACGGCCAACTTCCGGCGGATCGCCAACGAGCTGTGGCCGTGGGTGGACGGGCCGCCGTCGACGCCGCAGGGCGAGGCCGAGGCCCGGTGGCTGGCGGAGCGGACGGCGCAGACCGCATGACCGGCTGACGTCGCCCGCGGGGCGGGTCCCTCGCCCGGCAGGCGGGCGTCCCTACGATCGTGCGGTGGCCGACCCCCCGCCCCGCACCCTGGCCGACGTGCTGGCCGGCGCGGTCGGCCCGGTGGCGGTGCCCGCCGACGACGCCGAGCAGATCGACCATTTGCGGCTGCGGCTCGACGAGGCCGCCCGGGCCGCGGCGGCGGTGGCCGGGTGGACGCCCGACGCCCCGCTGCGGCTGACCAAGGGCGTCGTGACCTGGCTGCTGCGGTGCCCGCGCCGGGCATTGGCGCCGCCGGAGTCGTCGGGGTCGGACGACGTCGTCGCGGGCCTGATCGTGGACGCCGCGGCCAAGGTGGCCACGCTGGTCCCGCAGCGGGCGGCGACGGTGGAGGCGGCGGTGGCATTCCTCGTCGCCACGGGCGACGAGGGCGTGGCCGACCACCTGGCGTCGCTGGCCCCGGCGGCCCGGGCGGCCCTGCTGGCCGACGTCGGGACGCGGGTCGCGCAGCTGACGTCCGGATGGCCGGCGGTCGAGCCGGACTGGTGGCCGCGGGTCGAGGAGCCTGTCCGTGCCCGCCTCGCCGACGGGGCGGTGACGGTCGGCGGGCGGGTCGACCTGGCGTTCGGCGGACCGCCGACCTCGCGACCGGCGGTGCTGGTCGAGGTGAAGGGCGGGCGTTGGTACGACGGCATGCGGGCCGACGCCCACCTGTACGCCATCCTCGTCGCCCTGCGCGACGGCCGTTCCCCGTCGGCGGCGGTGACGGTGGTGGCGGACGGGACCACGCAGGTCGAGCCGATCCGCCCCGCCCTGCTGGCCCACGCGGCCGAGCGGCTCGACGAGGCGATGCAGGTCGCCGCCGCGTTGGCGGTCGGCGAGGCGCCGGCGGCCCGCCCGGGTCCGTATTGCGACCACTGCCCCGTGCGGGCCGACTGCCCGGCGGGGACGTCGTGGCGGGCGACCAAGGTCCCGGCATGACCAGCGCGACCCGTGGCGGGTGGGATGCCGTGGGGACGGCGGACCGGTTGCGCCGGCGGGTGGCGGACGAGCTCGGTGCGGTCCTGGCCGCGGGGCCCGTGGGGGTGGGACGCGTGCACGTCGGGTGGGTCGCGGCGCGGGACGTGGCCGGGTGCGCCGCCCGCTACCGCGGGCAGGGCGAGGACGGGTGGGGGTTCCCGGGATGGTCGCCGGCCACCGCGGCCGGGGCGGTGGCGCGGGCGGCGCTCCTGGCCTACCTCGACGACCACGAGCGGCCCGGGTCCGGCGCCGCGCCACCGCCGGCGCCGCTGGGGACGGTGCGGCAGTGGATGCGGTCCTGCCGCGACCTGTCCGCCGACGGTGTGGCCGGGTGGGTCGCCGAGCGCCGGGACGACGGGGACGCCGCCGTGTTGGCGGCCACGGCGGCGGGGGCGTCGCGGTGGCTGGCCGGGTTCCTGCGGGTGATGGGCTGGCCGCTGCCCGCCGACCTCGGGTTGCTGAACGCCGGACAGGGGACGTTGACGTGGCGGCCTGCCGGGGTGGCGGGCGTGTCGGTGTCCGGCGGGGCGGACGCCCGGCTGGGGCGGGTGAGCGGGGCGGGGCGGTTCTCGCTGGTGGTGCACCGGCCGGCGGGCGGGGACGACGGTGCGGTGGAGGTCCGGGCAACGTTCGAGGCGGCGGCGGGGGCGCTGGCTCGGGGCATCGCGCCGGAGGCGGTCCTGGTGACGGCCGGGGACACCGGGGAGCGGCTGCGCCTGGCCGTCGACGACGATGTGCTGGCGGCGGGCGGCGGGCTGGTCGTCGACGTGGTGCGGCAGCGGGTGATCGCCACCGAGCGGGGGTTCGACCCGGCCGACGCGACCCCAGGGGCGGCGTGCCGGCACTGCGAGCGAGCCCTCGAGTGCCCGCCCGGGCAGGCCTGGCTGCACGGGCCCGGCCACGCCCGCGGCGGGCTGCCCGTGGGAGCTTGAACGCGGCTGCGAGCCGGCCGCACTCGCGCGGGCAGGTCCACCGCGACCCGCCCCTCAGGGCCGAGCACCACCCCAGGCAGGCATCGCTGCATAGGCTCGGCCACGTCCGCGGCGGCCCCGTCGGGCGCCGCGGGTTGCCCGCAGAGACTCAGAACGGCAGCGAGCCTGGCGGCGGCGCTCAGGGTTCCAGGTAGACCGTGACCGTCGCGGCGTCCCAGCGGTCCTGGAGCTCGCGGTAGCGGTCCAGGGTGCCGCGCCACGGCGACAGCGCGTCGACCAGGTCGTGGTCGACCATCGCGACCAGGTCGCGGCGGTGCGCCCCGAACATCTCGGGGCGCACCGCCAGGGCGGCCTCCGAGTCGATGTGCAGGCTCGGGCCATCCGGGTCGACCGAGATCAGGGTGCCCTCGCGGGCGAGCTCCTCGCCGCGGTCGTTCAGGGCCACGTCGCCCACCGCGATGGCCACCGCCAGCGCGCCGCGGAGGTCCTCCAGCTCTTCCGTCTCGTCCTCCGACAGTGCGCTGTGGTCCGCCACCGTGCGGGCCCCGCCGGGCCTCGCCAGGGTGTCGTCGCCGGCCGCCACCGTCAGGGTGCCCGTGACGTCCTCGTCGCGGGCGGGCCGCCGGCCGTCGCCCAGGGCGGCCACCCGGTCCGGGTCGTCGACCACGAACGGGACGCCCCCCAGCGACAGCTCCGCCATCACGGCCTCGCAGTACGGGTCGAGGAGCTGCTCGTCGCAGACGACGAGCAGTGGCCCGCGCAGGTCGGCCCTCGCCAGCTCGCGGGTGATGTCCTCCGCGGCCACGTGCGCCGCGGTCGTCGCCACCGCGCCCCGGTCGGTCGCCGGCAAGGTTGCGACGGCCACGAGGATGCACGCGCCGGCCGCCAGGGACGCCGGCCACCAGCGGCCGCCGCGGGGGGTCGGGAGGTCCTGGATGCCGCTCACGAACAGCACCAGCGACACGAAGACGCCGACCCCCCACAGCCAGCGCAGCTGGGGCACGGCGGTGCCGAACCGGGTCGTCGGCAGCAGCTCGACCGTCACGAGCGCCAGGGCCGCGGACACCAGGGCCACCAGCAGGCCCGAGGCGGTGATCCGGTCGTCGCGGCGGCGGGCGTCCCGCAGGCGCAGCCCGGCCTGGACGGTGATGCCGACCAGGGCCACGACTGCCAGCACCAGGTGCGGCCCCGGGGTGCCCCCGGGACCGACGCCGAGGTCGTCGGCGTGCCAGGGCCGGACCCACCACGGCGGAAGGGCCACCACCCTGGCCAGGACCCGGGCGCTCGTGCCGATGTCGAGGGTGGACGTGCGCTCCGCCGCGCCCTCCCACAGGTGGATCACGTTCCCGCCGCCGTCGCCGCTCAGCTCCTCGGCCACCGGTTGGGCCAGGCACACCACCGCCACCACGCCGGCCGCGGCCAGGACTGCGGCGGGGCGCCCCCAGCGCCGCACCGGCAGGCCCCACGTGGCGTGGGCCACCGACAGCGCGCCCACCGCCAGCAGCACCGGCACGAACAGCGCGACCCGCAGGTCCGTCCCGCCGACGAGCGCACCGACCGCCACGGCCACCGGCAGGCACCACACCTCCCCGCACAGCACCGCCCACGTCAGCACCAGGAACAGCACGAACGGCAGCACCACCGTGCCCGGGTAGCCCGGCTCGACCAGCGCCGCGGTTCCGGTCACCCAGCACAGGACCGTCACCAGCGCCATCGCCAGTGCGGCCATCGTGGACCCCGCCACCCGGCGGGTGACGGTGAAGATCCCCGCGATGGCCAGCGCGTTGATCAGCGCGGTGGCCGCCACCAGGCCCGGAGCACCGGCGACGCGCACCGGGACCGCCAGCACGTCGTAGAGCAGCGGTCCCGGGTGGTACACGTCGACGCCCAGCTGGGCGGAGGTATCGGCCCAGGGCCCGACCAGCGGCACGCCGCCGCCGGACGCTCCGGCGAGCACGTCCCGCGCCCGTACCGCAACGAGCGCCGACTCCCCCACCGGGACCCACCCGCCGGCAACGGCTCGGAACGCCGCAACGGCCACGGGGGTCAGCGCCGCGGCCAGCGACACCCGGGCCAGGATCAGGTTGCGGCGGGCGACCGGGCGGTGGGGCCGGGGGCTCGGCACCGGCGCCAGGGGCGCGACGGGATCCGGGACGCCGGCCGGCGCACGCTCGGCCACACGTGCCGCGATCCCCTGCTCCACCTCGCCCTCACGCTACTCGGGGGTAACCGCACGGGCTCAGGGCGTTCGCCACGCTCCGAGCTTGCCGACCGGCCCGTGCCCAGCCCCCAGCCGCCACCCCGCGGACGAGGCCAGGCCGGCATGCACGAACGCCTTGGCCGCCGCCAGCGCGCGGGGGACATCGGCGCCGGACGCCAGCCCGGCGGCGGTGGCGGCGCCGAACGTGCAGCCGGTGCCGTGGTCGTTGGAGGTGGCGATCCGGGGCGCCCGCAGCTCGGTGACCTCGTCGCCCGCGGCGTCGTAGACCACGTCCACGGCGTCGCCCGCGTCGTCGGCCAGGTGCCCGCCCTTGACCACCACCCAGCGAGGCCCGAGCTCGGTCAGCTGCCGGGCGGCGTCGCGGGCGTCGGCCACGGTCGCCACCGGGCGGCCGAGCAGGGCGGACGCCTCCCGGGTGTTGGGCGTGACGACGAGGGCCTGCGGGAACAGCGCATCGGTGTAGGCTCGCTCGGCCCCCGGGTCGAGCAGCCGGGCCCCGGTGGAGGACACGAGCACGGGGTCGACGACGAGCTGCGGCAGCCGTCCCCCGGCGGCCAGGTCGGCGACGGCTCGGACGATCTCCTCGGTGGCCAGCATCCCGGTCTTGACCGCGGCGACCGGCAGGTCGTCGAGCACCGCGTCCACCTGCGCCAGCAGGAACGCGACCGGCGGCACGTGGACCCCGGTGACCGTCACGGTGTTCTGGGCGGTGAGCGCGGTGATCGCGCTGGTCCCGTGGACCCCGAGCGCGGCGAAGGTCAGCAGGTCCGCCTGGATCCCGGCGCCGCCGCCGGAGTCGGAGCCGGCGATGGTCAGGGCCACGGGGGGCGTGTCGGTGCTCACAGCGGGGAACGTAGCGGGGCCAGCTCAGCCGCCACCGCCCGCACGACCGCCTCGGGGTCGCCGGCCCCCATCACCGCACCCATGAGCGCCACGCCGGCCGCCCCGGCCCGCACGCAGTCGCCCGCCCGCCCCGGCCCGACCCCGCCCAGCGCCAGCACCGCCAGCCCCGGCACCGCCCGGCACCCCGCAGCCAGCCCGTCCGGGCCGAGCGCCGGCCCGTAGCCCGGCTTGGAGGTGGTGACGTACACCGGCGAGTAGGTGGCCCACGCCGCGCCGCGGGCCTCGGCCGCGCGCAGCTCGGCGATCGTGTGGCACGACCGCCCCACGGCGATCCCGGAGCGTTCGGGCCACGGGTCGGAGGCGGCCACGTGGACGCCGTCGGCGCCGACGCCGGCCGCGAGCTCGACGTCGCCGGCGATCCAGAGCGCGGCGCCCGCGTCCGCGGTCAGGGACCGCAGGTCCCGGGCGAGGCCGACACGGTCGGGGGCCGGGAGGTCCTTGTCCCGGAGCAGCACCGTCGGGGCGCCGCCGGCGAGGGCGGCGGCGACCGTGGCCCGGAGGGGCCGGCCGGCGGAGGCGGCCTGCGCCCGGTCCGTCACGACCACGAGCATCACGACAGGTCGGCCCGGCCCTCGAACGTCGTCGACGCCTCCGCGTACAGCCGGCGGGGGATGCGGCCGGCCAGGCGGGCCAGCCGGCCCGCCTCCACCGCGTGGCGCATCGCCGTGGCCATCTGGACCGGGTTGCGGGCCCGGGTCACGGCCGTCGCCAGCAGGACCGCGTCGCAGCCGAGCTCCATGGCCTGCGCCGCGTCCGAGGCCGTGCCGATGCCGGCGTCGAGGACGATCGGCACCGTCGCCGACTCCAGGATGATGGCCAGGTTGTACGGGTTGCGGATCCCCATCCCGGACCCGATCGGGGCGCCCAGCGGCATCACCGCGGCCACGCCCGCGTCCTGGAGGCGGCGGGCCAGGATCGGGTCGTCGTTGCTGTAGGCCAGCACCACGAACCCGTCCTCCACCAGCTGCTCGGCCGCGTCCAGCAGCTCCACCGGGTCGGGGAGCAGCGTGCGCTCGTCGGCGACGACCTCCAGCTTCACCCACTCGGTCTCCAGCGCCTCCCGGCCCAGCTGCGCCGTGCGCACCGCGTCCCGGGCCGTGAAGCAGCCGGCCGTGTTCGGCAGCGGGCGGATCCCGGTGCGGTCCAGCACGTCGAACAGCGACCCCGGCGCCCGGGGGTCGACCCGGCGCAGCGCGACGGTGGTCAGCTCGGTGCCCGACGCCACCAGCGCCCGCTCCAGCTCCTCCATGTTCGGGGCCCCGCCGGTGCCGAGGATCAGGCGGGACCCGAACTGCTCGCCGGCGATGACCAGGGGATCGTCCATCGTCATCCTCCCTGCGCGATCGACAGGACCTCGACCCGCTCCCCCGCCGCCAGGGCCCGCTCGCCCCACGACCGGCGGGTGACCACCTCGCCGTCGACGGCCACCGCGATGCCCCGGGGCTCCAGGCCGAGCTGGGCCACGAGCGCCGCGACCGTCGTCCCGGCCGCCACGGCGTGCTCGTCGCCGTTGACCGTGACCCGCAGGTCGGCGGTCACGACCTGGCCTCCGCCGGGGCGAACCGCCGGGGATCGCACGGGACGACCTCGGCCGGCGCCGGCTCGCCCAGCACTGCGGCGGCGACGGCCGCGGCCGTGATCGGGGTGAGCAGGATGCCGTTGCGGTGGTGTCCCGTGGCCACGACCAGCCCGGGGACCGCGGACGGCCCCACCATGGGCAGGTCGTCGGGCGACCCCGGCCGCAGCCCGGTGCGCACCGCCACCAGCTCGGCGTCGTCGAGGCCGGGGACCAGCGCCAGCGCATCCCGCAGGATCTCGTAGGCACCGCCTGCGGTCGCCCGCCGGTCCCACCCCCGCTCCTCGACCGTCGCCCCGACCACGACCCGGCCGTCGTCCCGGGGCACGAGGTAGACACTGGAGCCCCGCACGAGCCCCCGCACCGTGCGGGACACCAGCGGGTCGGCGGGGTCCTGGCGCAGCGTGAGGATCTGGCCCTTGACCGGACGCACGGGCGGCCGGGCGGCGCCGGGCACCCCGTCGATCGACCCGCTGCGACAGCCGGCGGCGAGCACCACCGTCGCCGCGTCCAGCCGCTCCCCGCCCGCCAGCTCGACCCCGGACACCCCGTCGCCGGCCGCGAGGATGCTCGCGACCGTGCCGTCCACGAGCGAGGCCCCCGCCGACGACGCGGCCACCCGTAGGGCGGCGACGAGCGCCGGCGGGTCGACCGACCGCTCGCCTGCGGCCAGGAGCCCGGCCCGCGTGCCCGGAGCCAGCCCCGGCTCGAGGGCCCGGGCCTCCCGGCCCCGCAGCGGCGTGACGTCCAGGCCCATGACCCGGTGGCGGGCGGCCAGATCGTCGAGGGCCGCCCGGTCGTCGGCGTCGAGCGCCACCACCAGCGTCCCGTCGGACCGGTAGCCGATCGGCCGGCCGGCGGCCGACGCCACCTCGGCGGCGAAGTCCGGCCACTGCGCCCACGACGCCCGGTTCAGCGCCAGCAGCGGCTCCTCGCCCAGCCGGGCCTCGGTCACCGGGGCCAGCATCCCCGCGGCGACGTCCGAAGCCGCCGCCGCCGGGTCGGCGTCCACCACCGTGACCGCCGCGCCCCGTTGGGCGAGCCGCCACGCGGACGACAGGCCGATGACCCCGCCGCCGACCACCACGACCGCGCCTGCCGTCACCCGCGCTCACCGCCCAGGGCGTCGACGGCCTTGGTCACGGCCAGCATGAGGTCGTGGGTGGCGGTGTGGGGGTCGGGCGAGTCGATGACCGCGCCGATGACCGCCACGCCGTAGGCGCCGGCGGCCATGACCTCGTCGACCCGGGCCACGGTGATGCCGGCGATGGCGATGACCGGCACGTCGACCGCCTCCACCACGGCCCGCACGCCCTCGACCCCGATCGGGTCGGGCAGCCCCACCTTGGACGCGGTCGCGTACGCGGGCCCCACGCCGAGGTAGCTGGCGCCCTCGCCGACGAGCCGGCGGCCCGTCTCGGGATCGCGGGCGGTCCCCCCGACGAGGGCATCGGGACCCACCACCCGGCGGACCGCCCGGACCGGCAGGTCGTCGGCGCCCACGTGGACCCCGTCGGCCTCGACGGCCACCGCCAGGTCGGCCCGGTCGTTGACCAGGCAGGTGGCGCCCGCGGCCCGGCATCGCTCGGCGATGGCGTGGGCCAGCCGGAACCGGTCGCCGTCGTTGCCGGACTTGAGCCGGATCTGCAGCGTCGGGGCGCCGGCCTCGAGCGCGGCCTCGGCCACGATCAGCGAGTCGACCAGCACGTGGAGCCGGCCGAGCTGCCGGTCCGCGACGGCCCCGGCAGTCACGTCGAGCCCGGGGCCGCTGCCGGCACCGAGTCCGGCTCCCTCCGCACCGACGGCTCCTCCAGGTAGACCTGGCCGCCGCCGGCGGCGAACTCGGCCGACTTGGCCGCCATGCCCTCGGCCGCGTAGGCCCGGACCTGCTCGGTGATGGCCATCGAGCAGAACTTGGGACCGCACATCGAGCAGAAGTGGGCGGTCTTCGCAGGCTCTGCCGGCAGCGTCTCGTCGTGGTACGCCCGGGCCGTGTCCGGGTCGAGGGCCAGGTCGAACTGGTCCTGCCAGCGGAACTCGAAGCGGGCCTTGGACAGCGCGTCGTCCCACGCCTGGGCCTGCGGGTGCCCCTTGGCCAGGTCGGCGGCGTGGGCCGCGATCTTGTAGGCGATCACGCCCTGCTTGACGTCGTCGCGGTCGGGCAGGCCGAGGTGCTCCTTGGGGGTGACGTAGCAGAGCATGGCGGTGCCGAACCACCCGATCATCGCCGCGCCGATGGCGGAGGTGATGTGGTCGTACCCGGGCGCGACGTCGGTGGTGAGCGGGCCGAGGGTGTAGAAGGGTGCCTCGCCGCACAGCTCCTGCTGGAGCTCGACGTTCTCCTTGATCTTGTGCATGGGGACGTGCCCGGGCCCCTCGATCATCACCTGGACGTCGTGGCCCCACGCCACCCGGGTCAGCTCGCCGAGCGTCGCCAGCTCGGCCAGCTGGGCCTCGTCGTTGGCGTCGGCGATGGACCCCGGCCGCAGCCCGTCGCCCAGGCTGAAGGCCACGTCGTAGGCCGCGAAGATCTCGCACAGGTCGTCGAAGTGGCTGTAGAGGAAGTTCTCCTGGTGATGGGCCAGGCACCAGGCGGCGAGGATCGACCCGCCCCGGCTCACGATCCCGGTCACCCGGTCGACGGTGAGGGGCACGTAGCGGAGCCGCACGCCGGCGTGGACCGTCATGTAGTCGACGCCCTGCTCGGCCTGCTCGACCACCGTGTCCCGGAACACCTCCCAGCTGAGGTCCTCGGGCCGGCCGTCGACCTTCTCCAGCGCCTGGTAGATCGGCACGGTGCCGATGGGCACGGCACTGTTGCGGACGATCCACTCCCGGGTGGTGTGGATGTCCCGGCCGGTGGAGAGGTCCATGACCGTGTCCGCGCCCCACCGGGTCGCCCAGGTGAGCTTGTCGACCTCGTCGGCCGCCGACGACGTGACCGCGGACGTGCCGATGTTGGCGTTGATCTTGGTCAGGAACCGGTTGCCGATGATCATCGGCTCGGACTCGGGGTGGTTGACGTTGGCCGGGATGATGGCCCGGCCCCGGGCCACCTCGTCCCGCACCAGCTCGGGGTCGAGGCCCTCGCGCAGCGCCACGAACGCGATCTCCGGCGTCACCTCGCCCCGCCGGGCGTAGTGGAGCTGGGTCACGGTACGGCCGGAGGCGGCCCGCAGCCGGGGCCGGTCGGCGCCCTCGCCCGGGAACGGCTCGGCGGCCGAGCGGCCGGCCCGGAACGAGGCCCGCCCGTCGTCGCGCAGGGTGGCGACCCGGCCGGCGTAGTGCTCGACGTCGCCGCGCTCGTGGATCCAGCCGGATCGCAGCGGATCGAGCCCGACGCGGGGGTCGCTGCCGGGGCCGCTCGTGTCGTACAGGCGGACCGGCTCGTTCGGCGGGTCCAGCGTGACCTCGCAGACCGGCACCCGGACGTCGGGGCGCGCGCCTGTGGTGTAGGTCTTGTGTCGGCTGCCCATGCAGCATCACTCCCTTCGCCGGCATTACCCGGATCAGGTTCGGCGGTCGGCGCCCGCTGCGCCCTCTCAGCCCGGTCGCCCGAGCTCCCGCGTGGTCGGTTGTGGCCCCACGGTACCGAAATCGAGAGCGGAAGCGCCCGGGGCAACGGCCAGAATGCTGGCCGTGGGCTCCCCGACCTTCGCCGACCAGATGGCGCGCCTCGCGCCCGACCCCGGCACGACCGGCCGCTACGTCGTCGACGTCGACGGGTGCTGGAACTGCCCGACCGTCCCTCAGGGCGGCGTGATGGCTGCGCTGGCCGCCGCGGCCATGACGGCCGAGCTCGGCCGGCCCGATCAGCACCTCCGCACCCAGACCACGGTGTTCGCGGCGGCCGTCCCGGCCGGTCGGGTCACGGTGGACGTCGAGGTGCTGCGGCGCGGCCGCACGATGTCGCAGGCCACCGCCACCGTCCGGCCCGACGGCGGCGGTCCGGGCCACGTCACGGTGGCGGTATTCGGGGCCGACCAACCGGGCTTCGAGTTCACCGACCTGCGGCGGCCCAACCTGTCGAGCCCCGAGTTCTGCGTGTCGTTCCGGGATCCGGTGCCCGAGGGGGTCGAGGGCGAGGAGGGCCCGCCGTTCGCCTTCTGGGAGCAGGTGGAGGGCCGGCCGGCCATGGGCCATGCCCCGTGGGACCCGTACGTGTCGCAATCGTCGGAATGCGCCTTCTGGTACAGGTTCGAGGAGCCGCCCCTGCGCCCCGACGGCACGCTCGACCCGCGGGCCGTGGTCGCGCTGTCCGACCTCATGCCGTCGTCGGTCGGCCAGCGCATGGGCCCCGGCCGGCCCGACTTCTACCCGCCGAGCGCCGACCTGACGGTCCATCTGCTCGACGTCGCCACCGGGCCGTGGCTGCTCAGCCACATGCGGGCCCGGCGGGCGACCGACGGCTACGCCTCGGTCGAGTGCGCACTGTGGGACCGGGCCGGCACGCTGGTCGCCCACGCGGCCCAGATGATGTTCCTGCGGTTCCCCGACGGGGTGCCGGAGGGCGACATGAGGTTCCCGGCGGACCAGCGGCCCTAACCTGGCGGCCGTGGGCGAGCTGACGCTGGGGAGCCTCAACCTGCACATGGGACGGGGGGCCGGCGGGCACGCCGCGCCCTTCTACGACGTCGTCACCGCCTGCAAGGAGATCGACGCCGACGTCCTCGTGCTCCAGGAGGCCTGGGTCCCGGACGTGGACGAGGGCGACGTTCTCGCCGTGGCCGCCGCGCTGGGCTACGAGGTGGCGGGGACGTTCGCGGTCGCCCGGGCGTCGTGCCACGACCAGGTCCGGCTGGTGGCCCGGGAGGGTTCCCGCGGCGAGGGCGACTGGGTGCTGGCGGTGCTGTCCCGGCTGCCGGTGCTGCGGGCGGAGGTCGTGCCGGTCCGGCCGCAGCTGCCGCGGGACCCCGGCCGGCGGGCCGTGGTCCGGGCCGTCGTCGACGCGGGTGGAGCGTTCACCGTGGCCGGGACCCACATGCCGCTGCTCAAGGATCCCGTGTGGCGGCTGGCGCCCGCGCTGCGGGCCGCGCTGCCCGGGCCGGGCGAGCCGAGCGCGTTCGCCGGCGACATGAACATGTGGGGATGGTGCGCCCTCCGCATGGCCGGCCGCGGCTGGCGGCGGGCGGTGCGCGGCAGGACCTACCCGTCGCCCCGGCCGCACAGCCAGACGGACCACATCCTGGTCAACGGCGCGGTCGAGGTGGTGGCGGCGGAGGTCGTTCCCCAGGTCCGCTCGGACCACCGCCCCGTCCGGGCCCGGCTGCGGTTCTGACGCCGCGCCCGCATTGAGGATACTTTTCCCGGATGGCCGCCACCGTCGAACGCTCCGATCCCGGACCCGGCATCGCCCTCGTCACCCTGAACCGGCCCGAGCGGCTCAACGCCATGAGCCACGAGCTGGTGCGCGACCTCCACACCGTCCTCGACGGCATCGCCGCCGACCCCGGCGTGCGGGTCGTCGTCCTCACCGGCGCCGGCCGCGGCTTCTGCGCCGGGCTCGACCTGGTGGACGGGGCCGCGGTCCCCGGGACCGAGGACCGGGGCCGGGTCCAGCGGGGCCTGGCGACCCAGCAGCACATCGCCGCCCTGGTCCCGCGGCTGCGGTCGCTGCCCCAGCCGGTGATCGCCGCGGTCAACGGCCCGGCCGCCGGCGGCGGTTTCGCGCTGGCGCTGGCGTCCGACGTGCGGGTGGCCGCCGCCTCGGCGAAGTTCAACGTCGCCTTCGTCCGCGTCGGCCTGTCCGGCTGCGACATCGGCGTGAGCTGGCTCCTCCCCCGCCTGATCGGCGCCGGCCCCGCGTTCGAGCTGCTGCTCACCGGCCGGCTGGTCGACGCCGACACCGCGCTGCGGCTCGGCCTCGTCACCCGGGTCGTGCCGGACGGCGCGGTGGTCGACGCCGCCGTGGAGGTGGCCGCCGAGATCGCCGCCAACAGCCCGCTGGGCGTGCGCATGACCAAGGAGGTCATGTGGAGCCAGCTCGAGGTCGGCTCGCTGCACGCCGGCATCGACCTGGAGAACCGCACCCAGATCATGACCAGCTTCAGCGAGGACACGGCCGAGGCCATGACCGCGTTCGTGCAGAAGCGCACGCCCGAGTTCAGGGACCGCTGACCAGGGCTACCACCTCGTCGGCGCACGGCCACGACAGCGTGACGCCGGCGCCTCCGTGGCCGTAGTTGTGGACGATCGTCTGGGCGCCCCGGCGCTCGACCTCCAGCCGGACCGACGGCCGCCCCGGCCGCAGCCCGACCTTGTGGGCCCGGACGCGGGCGCCGGCCAGAGCGGGGACCAGCGCCGCGGCCCGGGCCAGGATCGCCTCGGCCACGGCCGGGTCCGGCTCGGTGCCCCAGGCGCCCTCCTCGGCGGTCCCGCCCACCACCACGTCGTCGAGCCGGGGGATGACGTAGGTGAGCGTTCGGTCGTCCAGGTCGTCGGACACCCACTCCTCGACGCCGACCGGGTCGGTCACCACCACCTGGCCCCGCACCGGCACGACCGCGGGGTCGGGGACCAGGTCGCGGGCGCCGATGCCCGCGCAATCGACGACCAGCGGGCCCAGCGACCGGAGGTCGGCCACCTCCACCGGCTCCTCGACCATCGTGACGCCGGCCGCCCCGGCCTCGGCCGCCAGCCACGGCAGGTAGTGGCCCGTGTCGATCACCGGGGCCCGGAACCGCCACCCGGCGGCGTAGCCGGCCGGGACGTCCCGCGTGACCTCCAGGGCGGGGACGGCCGGCGTCCACCACTCGTCGCCCGGCTCCCGCCGCAGCAGCTCGGTCCCCCACCGCAGCACGACACCGGACTCGGGCCGCTCGTCCGCCAGTTGGGCGAAGGCGCGGTAGCCGGCGGCCGACCAGGCCAGCACCCGTTCGTAGGGCAGCACCCGGTACGGGAACCACAGCGCCGCGGCCACGGCCGACGTGGTGGCCAGCGGACGTTCCCGGGCCACGACCTCGACGTCGTGGCCGGCCTCGGCCAGGCGGAGCGCGGTGGTCAGCCCGGAGACGCCGGCGCCGACGACGGTGACCGCTGCCATCAGTAGGGCGCTCGCAGACCCGGGAACATGGGGAAGTTGTTCGGGTTGCGGGTCCACAGCTCGCCGCCCAGGTGCTGGGCGGTGGCGCCGATCAGGAAGTCGGCCAGGCCGAGCCCCTGGTGGGAGGCCCGGTAGCGGCGGGCGGTCGCGCCGGCGAGGTCGGCGATCTCCTCGCTCACCGCCACCCAGTCGAGCGCCTCCAGCAGGGCCTGCGTGGCCGGGTGGCCCGGGGACCGCATGCCGACGAGCAGCTCCGCCTTCGTGATGACGGAGGCGCACACGTCGGCCCGGGCGTCCCGGGCGCGGGCCAGCGCCGTCGTCGCGTGGGGATCGCCGCGCAGGTGGTCGATCAGCACCGACGTGTCGAGGACGATCACTCCCATCCGAGCCGGCGCAGGCGGTCGTCGATCGACTGGGTGCGCAGGCGCTCGACGTATCCGGCACCGTCGCCGATGTCGTCGCGATCGGCCCAGGCACCCCAACTGGCGTCGAGGGCGGCCCACACCCGCTCCTGGGACGGCTGGAACTTCTCGTCGATCGCCTCGCGGACGAGCTCGCCGATCGAGCGGCCGCTGTTCTGGGCCTCGCGCTTGAGCCGCCGGTACTGGTGCTCCTCGAGCAAGACCTGGGTGCGGTGCATGATGTAACGCTACATCGGCGCCGATCGGGTACACCCACGGCCATGGTCAACGTCCTGACGCGGCCGCCCGAGCCCGCCAACACGGTCGCCCGCCGGGCCCAGCTGGCTCGGATGCGGCGGCGGGCCACCGGCCTGCTGGTGGCGGTCACCGCCGTCTTCCTCGCCCTCCAGCTGTGGGCCGGCGACGCCGGCTGGGTGGGCTACGCCGAGGCCATGGTGGAGGCCGCCATGGTCGGCGGCCTGGCCGACTGGTTCGCGGTCGTCGCCCTGTTCCGCCACCCGCTCGGCATCCCCATCCCCCACACCGCGGTCATCCCGGCGCGCAAGGACCAGTTCGGCGACACGCTCGGCGACTTCGTCCAGACCAGCTTCCTGACCCCCGACATCATCGTCGAGCGGGTCCGGACCGCCCGGGTCGTCCCCCGGCTCGCGGCCTGGCTCGCGGCGCCGGCCAACGCCGAGCGCCTCGCCCGCCACCTGGCCGAAGCGACGGTCACCGCCGCCGACCTGCTGCGCGACGATGAGGTCCACAAGGCCCTCGAGGAGGTGGCCCGGCGCCGCATCGAGACCACGCCGCTGGCCCCGCTGGCCGGCAGGGCGCTGGCGGTCATGACCGAGGACGGCCGCCACCACGAGCTGCTCGACGTGATGCTGCACGCCCTCGACCGGTTCCTCGCCGACAACCGGGACAACCTGCGCCAGCGCTTCGGCGACGAATCGCCCTGGTGGCTGCCCGAGGCCGCCGAGGACCGCATCTTCGAGCGGCTGCTCGACGGCGCCCGCCACGTGCTGTCCGAGGTGGCCGACAATCCGCACCACGAGCTGCGGCGGGACTTCGACGTCAGGGTTCGGCGCCTGGTCATGGACCTCCAGCGCTCGCCGGCCATGCGGGCCCGGGGCGAGGAGTTCAAGCACGAGCTGCTGGCCCAGCCCGAGCTGCGGGCCTGGGTCGCCGGCGTGTGGTCCGACGTCAAGGCCGGGCTGCGCGCCCAGGCCGACGACCCCGACTCGGAGCTGCGCCGGCGCCTGGCCGAGACGCTGGTGGCGCTCGGGCAGCGGCTACGCGACGACCCCGCTCTGGCCGAGCGGGTCGAGCAGGGGATCGAGACCGGGGTCCGCTACGTGGCCGAGCAGTTCAGCGACGAGTTGGCCGCCATGGTCAGCGGCACCGTGGCCCGCTGGGACGGCCGGGAGACCGCGGACCGGCTCGAGCTGCTGCTGGGCCCCGACCTCCAGTTCATCCGCATCAACGGCACGGTCGTGGGCGGCCTGGCCGGCCTGCTCATCCACGCCGTCGGACAGCTGCTGTAGTACGCCGCCGGCGTCCCCCGGCCGTGAGGCCCTCGCCGGGGGACGCCGGGACGCTCAGGTCACTGCGGCGGCGGGTAGTCCGGCGTCTGGTCCTCCTCGGGCACCTGGTCGTAGACGGTGACCGAGTTCGCGACGTCGAACAGCCCGGCCTCTTCGAACGAGGTGGGCAGGTTGCCCAGCGTGTAGCGCTCGCCCATGTTGGCGTAGCGGTACATGCCGACGCCCTCGTTGCCGACCTCGTCCTCGCCGGTGGCCTCGGGGTCGAACCAGATGAGGGCCATGTCGTCGGAGCCGCCCCAGTCCTCGTCCGGCCAGATGTCGTGGTTGCCCCGCGAGTTCAGCGGTTCGGTCGGCCCGCCGCCCGACGGCGGGTACCGGAACAGGCCGTCGCGGAACGTCTCGGGGTTCAGGTCGGGGCCGGCCAGCATGATGGCGGTGAACAGATTGCGAACCGGCGGCTCGATGACGTTGGCCGTGTTGTTGGGCGGCGGCTCGCCGTAGGCCCATTCGTGGATCTGGAACGCGCCGTTGGTCGACCGCTCGCCCCGGGCACCCACGAGCGCGATGCCGAAGCCGTTCTTCCACTGCTGTACGTCGGTCTGGCGGGCGAAGATCGTGGTGTCCATCAGGGCGTTGGGCCCCAGGATCCACTCCGGGTTGTAGCCCTGCGCCGTCGCCTCTTCGGTGAGCGAGGCCGGCGTGAGCGGATCGCCGTAGTAGATGATCGTGGTCACGCCCGCCTCCATCAGCTTGCCGATGTTGGTGCGGGCATTCACCTGCGAGTTCGCCAGGTCGAGGGTGAACTCGACGTCGGTCGCCAGCTCGATGCCGTTGTCGGAGAGCTCCTGCTGGAACTTCTCGAACACCGGCTCGTGGTCGCCATCGGGGGTGTCGTAGTGCAGCAGCCCGTACACCCTGTCCTTGGCCCGGGTCGCGTCGTCGCCCGCCAGCTCGGCCTTGCCCGGGCCGGCGAGGTTGCCGATGGCTTCAGCCGCCAGCGCCGTCGCCTGGTCCGGCGTGGGGCCCGCCTGGAAGAGATAGGGCTTGTACTGGTCGACGATCTCCTCGGGGAGCGCCACCGCGCAGCCGAGGGCGCACACGATGTCGTGCGAGGCGATCTCGCTGGCGAACACCGGGCTGGCCTGGGCCGGGCCGCCGATGACCGCGAACGGCTCCTTCTCGGCGATGGCGATGGCGTCGGCCTTGGCCGCCTCGAGGTCCGAGCCGGCGCCGGTGCCGATGTAGGTCTCGACGGTCACGGTTCGCCCGTAGCGCTCGAAGAGCTTGTTGTACAGCGCGACGAAGTTGGCGGAGGTCTCCTGGGCCGTCTCGACGTTGACCTCGGCGCCCGCGCCCTGGACCGTGGCGGTGATCAGCGGGTCCAATGCGGGATCGGGCAGGTACTGGACGACCTTGACCTCGTCGGCCGTGACGCCCTGGTAGGTCTCGCCGCCGTTGTCGCCGGTGAACGGCTCGACGCACGGGGGCGCGTAGACCGTCGGCAGCATGATGCGGCCCGTGGTGGTGTCACAGGTGGGCCCCCAGTCGACGTCCTCGCCGGTGAGCTCGGCCTTCTGCCACGTCATGGGGCCCGACTCGATGAGCTCGTCGACGCTGCTGCCGCCGGAGTCGGTGGAGGCCTCGTCGTCATCCCCGCCGCCACCGCCGCCGAAGATGGCCACGGCCGCGGCGATCAGCACCACGACCAGGACTATCGGCCCGTAGCGCTTGGCCGCCTTCTGCCAGCCGGGTGGCTTGCGGGAGGGTGGCTGCCCCTCGCCCTTGGCGGTTGTCTCGTCGGTGGTGGACATCGACGGCTCCTTTCTGTGGGCCTCCCGGCTGAGGACCGTCAGCCGGCTGTCGTGGCACCTGATCTGGTGATGGCGGCCTCGTCGGTCCCGAGATAGGAGGCCACCACCGCGGGGTGTTCGATGACGTCGGCGGGCGCGCCCTCGGCGACGATGCGCCCGAGGTCGAGGGCGATGATGCGGTCGGAGATCGAGCCCAGCAGCGGGAGGTCGTGCTCGACGACGAGCAGGCTCGCGCCCAGCTGATCCCGGACCCGCCGGAGCATGGGCGCGAGCGCCTCGGCCTCGCGCTGGGCGATGCCGCTGGACGGCTCGTCGAGCAGGAGCACCGACGGCCCCTGGGCCAGCACGCACGCCAGGTCGACCACCCGCCGCGTGCCGGTCGACAGCTCGCGCACGAACTTGTCCCGGTAGGCGCCGAGCGCCAGCAGCTCGATCAGCTCGTCGACTCGCTCCCGCACCTTCTCCTCGGAGTCGCTGACCGAGGGCAGGTGGAGAGTGGCGGCGATCGGGTCGCGCACGTCGACGTGCTGCTCCAGCGCCACCGCGATCGCCTCGTCCACGGTGAGCCCCGGGAACAGGCGGCCATCCTGAAACGAGCGCCCGAGACCGCGCCACGACCGGACGTAGGTCGGGGCGTCGTGCAGGTCGACGAGCTCGCCGTCGCGGTCGCGCAGGCGGATCGACCCCCCGTCGGCCGGCGTGTAGCCGGAGATGACGTCGAACAGCGTGGTCTTGCCGGCGCCGTTGGGGCCGATGAAGCCGAGGATCTCGCCCGGCCGCACGTCGAACGACACCCCGTCGAGCGCCCGCACGCCACCGAAGCGCCGCGTCACGTCCCGGGCCTCGAGCACCGGCGCGCCCTCGCGGAGTCCCGAGCGGGCCGGTGCGTCGGCCTCCTCGCTCTCGACCTCGGCGGCCGCCGCCCGCAGGAACACCGAGCGGAGCAGGTCGGGGCGGGCCAGCAGCTCGCTCGTCGCGCCCTCGAAGCGGACCTCGCCCTTCTCCATGAAGTAGGCCCGGTCGGCCACGGTGAGCGCCACGTTGACCGACTGCTCGACGAGGATGACCGTGGTGCCCTCGTCGCGCAGCGACCGCACCATGCCGAGCAGCTGGCTGACCACGGCCGGCGCCAGGCCGAGCGACAGCTCGTCGATCATCAGCAGCCGCGGCTTGCTGATGAAGGCCATGCCGAGGGTCAGCATCTGCTGCTGGCCGCCGGACAGGTTGCCGGCGGGCTCGTGGAAGCGGTCCCGGAGGATCGGGAACAGGTCGAGGACCCGCTCGGTCTCGGCCCGGACCTCGGGGGAGCGGGCCTTGCGGTTCCAGGCGGCCAGGCGCAAGTTGTCGCCCACGCTGAGCTGGGTGAACACGCCCTGCCCGCCGGGCACCACCACCACGCCCCGGCGGCCGGCGATCTCGTCCGGCGGCGTGTGGGTCATGTCCCGCCCGTCGAACACCACGGCGCCGCCGCTGGCCTGGACCAGTCCGGAGATGGCCTTGAGCAGCGTGGACTTGCCGGCGCCGTTCGTGCCCATCACGGCCACGATCTCGCCCTCGTCGACCTCCATGTTCACGTCGAACAGGACCTGCACGTTGTCGTAGTGCACGTCGATGTCCCGGCACAGCAGGAGCTTGACCTTGCCCTGCTTGCGCAGCAGCGCCACCTCGGAGCGGGCCGCGGTCGACTTCCACACCTGCTGGATGTCGTGCTCGACGAAGTTGCCGGCCGACGCCAGCAACCAGCCGCCGAGCATGAAGACGGGGGCCGCGAGCAGCAGTCCCGTGCGGATGCCGAACGAGTCGGCCAGCGTGCCCACGACCGGCAGCAGCAGCAGGCCGGGGAGTATCCACAGCGTGCCGATGGCGTAGCCGAAGGACCGCACCTTGGCCGGAACCGCCAGCGACATCACCGCGTAGATGCCGGGGACGAGCAGGAAGAAGCTGCCGGAGATGACCGCGTTGGCGGCGATGGCGAGCAGGAACCACGGAGCCAGGGCGAACACCGCCCACGCCGCGGTGATGAAGACCGTGATCACGGCCAGGAACCGCATCACGTGCCCGGCGCCCTTCATCATCAGCCGGGTCGCGAGCGGGATGCCGACGAGTAGGCCTACGAGTTGGGCGCCGCCCTCGAGGATCGCCGCCACGATGCCCCGCTCCGCCTCGTTGAGCCCCCAGACCTCGTCGTAGTAGAGGCCGCCGAGTGTGGCCAGGCCGACGACGGCGATGGCGACGAACGGCAGCGAGAAGAAGATCCGGCGCAGGCTGCGGACCTGCCAGATGATCCGGAACGACTCCGCCCAGCTCGGCGCTTCCTCCTCCGTCTCGGCCACGGCCTGCGACATGCCCATGGCCTTGCGCTCCCAGTAGCCCCGCAGGGGCTCCCGGAGCTTGAGGCCCATCACCACGAAGATCATCGTGACCACGCCGAAGAAGAGGAACGGCGACCGCCAGCCCCAGTAGAAGGCCATGATGCCGCCGATCAGCGGGCCGAGGAACTGGCCGAGGGCGTTGGCGTAGCGGTGGACCCCGTAGACCCGGGGCCGCACCGGGATGTCGTAGTAGTCGGCCAGCAGCGAGTTGTGGACCGGCTCGTTGACCGCCCGGCCGAGGCCGGCACCGGCGCGGGAGATGCCCAGCCACAGCAGCGTGGGGGCCAGGCCGGTCATCACCGAGAACACCGCCCAGCCCACGGCGCCGGTCAGCGCGATGGGCAGCCGGGGCAGGCGGTCCGACCAGAAGCCGATCGGCAGGGCGATGAGCAGCGCGGCGATGAGCGACAGGGAGACGACGGTGAGGATGCCGCTCGTGTCGAGGCCGAAGTGGTCGCGGATCTCGGGCAGCAGCACGCCGAACGCGTTGCGGTCGAGCTCGTCCGCGGCGTTGAGCCCGAACAGCACCGCCAGGGGCATGAGCGACGTGCCCCCGCCGGTCCGCAGCTTCCAGCGTTCGAACTTGCTGAGGTTCTCGGTTCCGTCGCCGGCCGGCTCGCCGCCGTTGCCGGACACGGCCGCGGGCGGCGTGGCGTCGGTGGGGGGCACGTCGTGGGTGGTCATCGCCGGGCCTTCACCGTGTCGCCGTCGGCCCCGTCGCCGTCCGCCGGCGAGCCGGGGTCCAGCCCGTTGCCCGCCACGGCGGCCGGAGGTGACACCCCGGCGGGCTCGGGCTCGGCGGCCTCCGCCTCCTCGGCCTCCTCCGCCAGCTCGCCGGCCGCGGCCAGCACGTCCTCCTCAGGCGGTGCCTCGGCGACCTCCTCGACCCTCACGTCGGCCAGCAGGCTCGGCACCACCAGGCCGCGGCGCAGGGCGATGCGGCGGAGGGCGCCGTCGCGCACGTCGGCCAGCACGCCGCCGAAGCCGCTCGGCATCAGCAGCAGCACCAGCAGCAGGCCGGCGCCGGTGGCCAGGAACTGCCACTCGGCCGGCAGGAAGAAGTCGACGCCCTGCACGTACACCGCACCGAGCAGGGCGCCCGGCAGCGAGCCGAGGCCGCCGATGACCACCATCGTGAACAGCTCGAGGCTGCGCTGGGGCAGGTACGGGTCGGCGCTGAGCCCGTTGGCATGCTGGACGTAGAGGACGCCGGCGATGGCGGCGAGGAACCCGGAGAAGGCGAAGGCGGCCAGGCTCGTGCGGCTCACGTTCACGCCGTAGGCCAGCGCCGCCTTCTCGTTCTCGCGGATGGCGATCAGCACCCGGCCGGTCCGGCTGCGCCGCCACCCGATCACCATGAGCAGGGACAGCGCCAGCACCGCCAGCGCGATGTAGAACATCGCCGTCTCGCTGGTGGCGTCGATGCCGAGCATCGTGCCCCGGTCGAAGCGGCGGCTCGGCAGCCAGTCGGGGATCTCGACGCCGAGGAAGTTGATCGGGTAGACGGTCCGGTTCAGCAGATACGACGACACGAAGAGGCCGAAGGCGAGCGTGCTCACCGCCAGCGTGAGGCCCCGCCGCCGCAGGGCGGGGTACCCCACGATCACGGCCGCCACGGCGCCGACCGCCCCGGCGACCAACATGGCGAGCGCCATGTCCCAGCCCTTCAGCTCGGTGAGCGCCCCGCCCACGCCGGCGCCGAGGCCCACGAACGCCATCTGGCCGAGGCTCACCTGGCCGGCCCAGCCGGTGAGCACCACCAGCGAGGCGGCCACGATGCCGAAGATGACGATGATCGTGGCCAGGTTGATGCGGCTGGTCGACAGCCACATCGGCAGCGTCAGCACGAACACGGCGACGGCCGCCCACAGCAGGGCCCTGCCCCACCGGACCTCGGGCAGCGTGCGCATCTCCCGCGGCACCGGGCGGATCTCCCGGGTGGCCTCCCAGGACGACGAGGCGTCGCTGTCGACCCGGCTGGCCTTGGGCCGCCGCACCAGCAGCAGGCCCACCAGCACGATGGCGAAAAGGACGGCGTCGTTGTAGGCCGGCCGGGCCCAGTCCTGGAACGTCATCGCCTGGTCGACGATGCCGAGCCCGATGGCGGCGGCGCCGATCGTCGCGAACCGCTCGAACCGGCCGAGCACGCACGCGGCCAGCGCCTGGACCAGGAACGTCGCCGGCAGCACCTGGCCGATCGGCAGGCCCACGGCCCCGGCCCGCAGGTACATGGCCAGGTACGCCAGGACCGACGCCACCACCCACACCACCGTGTGCAGCCGCTTGACGGGGATGCCGAGCGTGAAGGCCCGGTCGGCCTTCTCGGCGGCGCCGACGATGGCGACGCCCACCTTGGAGCGCTGGAGGAACAGGGCCAGCGCCACCAGGCACGCCGGCACCAGGATCATGGTGAAGATGTCGTTGGCGTTGAACGTGACCGGATCGATCCGGAACGTGGCGTCGAACGGCTGGGTCAGCCGGGTGCCGAAGCCCTCGTCCCCGAACGCCCGGGGCAGGAACAGCGCAGCGCCGGCCAGCACCTGGGCGAGGCCGATGGTCGCAACCGTCAGCAGCAGCCGGGGGGCCTTGAAGAAGCGCCGGATGATCAGCGTCTCCACCAGCACCCCGAGGACGATGGAGGCGGCCAGGCCGATCACCAGGCCGAACCAGTAGCTCCAGCCCCAGGCCACGACCAGCATCACGCCGAGCGTGGCGGGCACGGCGCCGAGGTCGCCCTGAGCGAAGTTGACGATCCTGTTCGCCCGGTAGATCAGCGCGATGCCGAGCGCGATGAGGGCGATGCGGCCGCCGACCAGCGCCCCGTTCACGACGATCCCGAAGGGAGCGCTGAAGAACAGCTGCTGGACGAGCACGAGTGCGGCCAGCGGGACCAGCCACGCGAGCCGGCGCCCGATGTCGCCTAGTCCCCCCCACTGCGTGCGATCGATCGTCGCGGTCATCGCACTCCCTAACTCCCCATGGTTGTCGGTCTGTCCTGCTAGCGCCCTGGCGGGCCGTCGTCGCGGGCCGGCGATCCCCACCATGCGAGGAAGGCCAACGCCATCTGGCGCACTTGATCGGTTGCTTCCTCCACCGGGACCTGCTGATGGACCCGCAGCGCCTCCCAGGTCGCCGAGCTCGTGGCGACCTCGAGCGCCCGCACGAGCCGGGAGCCCAGGTCGGGGCCGGCCGCCTCGATCTCGGGTGCGAACGCCTGGCGGATCTCGGCGCGGCCGGCCTTGCGGCCCTTGGCCATCGCCTGCTGGAGCGTCGGCGAGAACGGCTCCTGGAGCACGGCCGCCCGCCGCACGCCGCCGCCGACCTCGTGGAGCGTGAACCGCCGGGCGAGGAACGCCTCGAGGCGCTCGTCGATGCCGCCCTCGACCTGGAGGGGCGGGAGGAGGGCGGCGAGGCGCTGGGTGTGGCGCTCCGCGGCCGCCACCATGAGCGCCTCGAGGTCGTCGAAGTGGACGTAGAGCGAGCGCAGCGACACGCCGGCCTCGGCCGCGATGTCGCGGGCCGTGGGGCGCAGGTTGCCCTTCTCGTTCAGCGTGAGCAGTGCGTCGACCACGGCCGCCCGCGTGCGCGCGGCCCGGGTCAGGCGGCCGTCCTGGGACGCCGGGACGTCGTCGGCGCCGCGGGGCGTGTCCGCGGCGGCTGTGACGGATGTCTCACTCACGGCCGGCACGGTAGGGTTTTTTCACGGCTTGTGCAATGCCGGCGGGGCCCGCCGATATTGCAATTCCGCGTCAGGTTCCTGCCAGGATCGCGTCGATCTCGTCCAGCTCGTCGCCCCCCAGCTCCCAGGCGACGGCGGACACGTTGGCCAGGACCTGATCGGCAGAGGTGGCGCCCGCGATGATCGGGCCCATCGCCGGCTGGGCGGCCAGCCAGGCGAACGCGAGGTCGAGGATCGTGTGCCCGCGGGCCTCGGCCCACCCGGTCAGCTTCTCGACGAGGTCGAGGTTGCGCTCGTTGAGCACGCGGTCGACCCGCTCGGCCGGCATGAGCGACAGGCGGGTGCCAGCGGGCGGCGCCTCGCCCCGGCGGTACTTGCCGGTCAGCAGCCCGCTGGCCAGGGGGAAGTACGGCAGCATCACCAGCCCGTGGCGCACGCAGGCGGGCACGACCTCGGCCTGCGGGCGGCGCTCGAGCAGGCTGTAGTGGTTCTGCGCGGTCACGAACCTCGCGCTGCCCTTGGCGGCCGCGGCGTCGGCAGCCTCGTCGATCATGGCCGCGGTGAAGTTGCTGTTGCCGACCTCCCGGACCTTGCCCGCCAGGACGAGCTCGTCGAGAGCGCCCAGCGTCTCCTCGATCGGGACGCTCGGGTCGGGCTGGTGGACCTGGTAGAGGTCGATGCGGTCGGTGCCGAGCCGGCGGAGGCTGTCCTCGCACGCCTGGGCGACCCACGCCGGGCTCGCGCCGCCCGCGCCCTCGCCCAGCGCCGAGCCGAACTTGGTGGCGACGACGGCCTCGTCGCGCCGCCCGGTGAGCGCCCGGCCGAGGTACTCCTCGGACCGGGTGCCCCCGTAGACGTCGGCGGTGTCGAAGAAGTCGATCCCGGCGTCGAGCGCGGCGTGGACCACCTCCCGCGACCGGTCCTCGTCGATCCGCATCCCGAAGTTGTTGCACCCCAGCCCCACCCGGGACGCCGTCAGCGACCCGATCGTCAGCGTCTCCATGCGCCGCAGGCTAAGCCGGATCGGGCGAAGCGCCCGGCCGACTACGCGGCGTCGGGGGTGTCGTCGGTGACGCCCTGGCGGAGGCCGGAGCGGAACTCCTTCTGGGCCTGGCCCATCGAGCGGGCCAGCTTCGGCAGCTTGGAGCCCCCGAAGAGGACCAGCACCACCAGGAGCACGAGGATGAGTTCGGTCGGTCCGAGGTTCATGCGTCGTATCCGGAGCCGGACGGCGGAGCGGATGGCGAGCGACGAACGGTCACCCCGTGTGGGTGATGCGACCGCGCTCCGTCAAGCTGCACGCTGAGGACATGACGGCACCGGTCGAGTACGTGATCATCTCGTTCCCCGGGAACCGCTTCTCCGGCGAGATCATGCCAGCCCTCACCGAGCTGGTGGAGGGCGGCCTCATCCGGATCGTGGACCTGGTGTTCATCAAGAAGGACGCCGACGGCAACGTCGCCGCCTTCGAGATCGACGCCTTGGAGGAGGCCGACGACCTGGGCCTGGACGATCTCGACGGCGAGGCGGGCACGCTGCTCAGCGACGAGGACTTCGAGCTGGCGGCCGAGGCGCTGGAGCCGGACAGCTCTGCCGCCCTGCTGGTGTGGGAGCAGCTGTGGGCCGAGCGGATCGTCGACGCCATCCGGAACGCGGGTGGGCAGCTGGTGGCCGGCGAACGCATACCGGCCGACGTGGTCGAGGCCGTCCGAGCGGCGGTGTAGGGAGGAACGGACGAGTGTTGATGCGACGAGGCATGAGGATGGGACGACCCGGCGTCATCGGCATGGCAGCCCGCACGGCGGTGGTCGCGGGCACGGCCACGGCCGTGTCGGGCCGCGTGGCCAGGCGGCAGCAGTCGAAGTACCAGCAGGAAGCGGAGGCCGAGGCCTACCCGGCGCAGGCCGCGCCCCCGCCACCCCCTCCCGCCCCCGCGCCGGCCGGCGAGGACGCGGTCATCACCCAGCTCCAGCAGCTGGCCGACCTCAAGAACCAGGGCGTCCTCACCGAGGCCGAGTTCGAGGCGCAGAAGGCCCGCATCCTCGGCACCTGACGAGCGTCACGGTCTGCCGGACCCGCCGTTGCCCGACCACGACCTCCACGCCTGGTAGCCGCCGTCGAGGTCGGTGGCGCGGGTCAGGCCCAGGGAGCGCAGCACCGCCGCCGCCAGGCTGGAGGCGTAACCCTCGTCGCAGAACAGCACGATCGGCTGATCCGGCCCGGTGACGCCGGGCAGGCGGTGGGGGCTGGTCGGGTCGAGGCGCCACTCCAGGACATTGCGGTCGATCACCACCGCGCCGGGCATCTCGCCGTCGCGGGCCCGCAGCTCGACGGGGCGGATGTCGACGACCAGGCCGCCGCCCGCCCACACGGCGGCGAGCCCCGCGGGCCCCGGCCGCGGCGAGATCGCGGCCCGGGCTTGCGCGAGCAGCGCATCCACCCGGGCGCCGGCGCCCACGGGGCCGCCGGCGCCGGTCACGGGCGGTCCCGGCGGCGAGCCGGGTGGAGGGCGTAGGTGCCGGCGGACGGGCCGAGGGCCGGGCGCTCCGGCACGATCGTGGCCGTCTCCATCGGGAGGAGCGTCGTGGGGTCGTAGTAGGTCATCGTGGTGAGCCCGGGCGAGTAGACGTGCAGGCTGGTGGCCGTCGTGTCGGATCGGTTCACGACGTCGTGCACCGTACCGACCGCGAGGTCGCGCACCCGACCGGGCCCCAGCGCCCGCTCGACCGCATCGCCGCCGCCCCGGCAGGGCAGCACCTCGGTCAGCTCGCCCTCGGTTACGACGAAGGCGCCGGCCGACGGTCCGTGGTCGTGGACCCGCACGCCCTGGCCCCGGGCCCAACCGATCAGCCACACCTCGTACGCCTCGGTCGCCAGCAGCCGCACCGGATGCCGGCCGTCCGGGTCGTGCCGCACCAGCCCCCGCCAGAGGTCGCACGCCGCGGCCAGCCCGCCGACGATGTCGGCGAGCACGGGCGCAGGCAGCGGCGTGACGGACGGGGTGGCGGTCAGCATCGGGGTCTCCGTGGGGAGCAGGGCAGGCAGGGGATGAACGCGACGGGAGGGGCGGGCGGCCGGCGGGCGTCGGAGGGGGCGGCGCCCGCCGGCCGCGCGGGGGGTGCCGTCAGGCGGGCCGGTCGCCCCGCAGGGTCACGCGGTGCATGACCCGGTCGGCGTCGCCGTAGTCGAGCGTGGCATAGTGCATGGTCGCCCGGTTGTCCCAGAAGGCGACGTCCCCGGCCCGCCAGCGGTGGCGCACGGTCACCTCGGGCAAGGTCATGTGGGCGTAGAGCACATCGAGGAGTGCCGCGCCGTCCCGCTCGGGCAGGCCGGCGACGTGGGACGTGAACTGGGGGTTGACGAACAGGGACCGCCGGAGGGTCTCGGGGTGGGTGCGCACGACCGGGTGCCCGACCGGGTCGAGGTCCCGATAGTCCTCGCCGTCCCAGCGGATCGGCCGGCCCGCGGCGAGGAAGCCCCCGAAGACCCGCCGCCCGTCGTGGACGGCGGTCAGCCCGTCGACCAGCCGCCGCACCGGCTCTTCCAGCCGCTCGTAGGCGGCCTGGGTGTCGGCCCACAGCGTGTCGCCCCCGGCCTCCGGCACCACCTGGGCGGACAGGATCGACCCGGCCGGCGGCGTGGGCATGAACGTCACGTCGGTGTGCCAGCCGGCCTCCCGTGACCGGGCCCGGGTGGGCGCGTACTCGCGGCTGGCGCGCATCCGCCGGCTGTCGAGCACCAGGATCTCCGGGAGGGCGGGCAGCGGGCCCGGCACCACCGGGTGGGCCGGCGTGAGCGAGCCGAACCGGCGGGCCAGCGCCACCTGCTCCTCCGGCAGCAGGAACTGGTCGCGGAAGAACAGGACCTTGTAGCCCAGCCACAGCGCGCGCAGCTCGGCCACCGTGGCGTCGTCGAGCCGCCGGCCGAGGTCGACGCCGCTGATCTCGGCCCCGAGCGTCCCGGTCAGCGGGCGCACGGTCAGCTCGGTGGTCCGGTCGGTGGTCGCGGTGAGCACGGCGGCGGCCTCCAGTACAAATCCGATCACTTGAGTCAGGATTTCTACCGGCGACTGGGCCGAACCGCAACCTAAAGATGACTTTTTCGATCACAATTACCAAAAAGCCTTGCATCGACGCCAAGGCCGCGTGTAGATATCCGACTATGTCCATCGGAATAGCTAGGAAGTCCGCGGTCCTGGGGCTCGCCCTCCTGCTCACGGCCGCGGCCTGCGGGGGCGACGACGACACCTCGACCGGCGACGCGGCGGGAGCCGACACCACCGCGCAGCAGGAGCCGAGCGGTTCGCTCAAGCTCGGCTACTTCCCCAACGTGACCCACGCCCCGGCCATCATCGGGGTCGAGGAGGGGATCTTCGCCGAGACGCTCGGCGACGCCAGCCTCGAGACCTTCACGTTCAACTCCGGCACCGAGGCCAGCGAGGCCCTGCTCTCGGAATCCATCGACGCCACGTTCATCGGGCCCAACCCGGCCATCAACGCGTTCGCCGAGTCGGGCGGTGAGGTCACCCTGGTGGCCGGCACCACGTCAGGCGGCGCCTCGCTGGTCGTGGCGCAGGACATCGACTCGGCCGAGGACCTGGTCGGCGCGACGCTCGCCACCCCGTCGCTCGGCAACACCCAGGACGTCGCCCTGCGGGCCTGGCTGGCCGACGAGGGCATCGAGACCGACGTGACCGGCGGCGGCGAGGTCACCATCACGCCGCAGGAGAACGCCGACACCCTGACCACGTTCCAGTCCGGCGACATCCAGGGCGCCTGGGTCCCCGAGCCGTGGGCCACCCGCCTCATCAACGAGGGCGGCGGCAAGGTGCTGGTGAACGAGTCGGACCTGTGGACCGACACCGACGGCCGGTTCGTCACCACCCACCTGCTGGTGCGGAGCGGCTACCTGGAGGAGAACCCGGCCAACGTGAAGGCGCTCGTCAAGGGCCTGCTCGACGCCATCGACGAGGCCAACGGTGACGCCGCCCGGGCCCAGACCGTGACCAACGACGGCATCGAGAAGATCACCACCAAGCGCCTCGGCGACGACGTCATCGCCGGCGCCTGGGAGAACCTCGAGTTCACCTTTGACCCGGTCGCAGCCTCGCTCCAGAAGTCGGCCGACGACGCGATCGAGGTCGGCCTGCTCGATCCGGTCGAGCTGGACGGGATCTACGACCTGACGATCCTCAACGAGCTGCTCGCCGAGCGGGGCGAGGAGGAGGTCCAGGGCCTGTGAGCACCCACCCACCCACCACGATCGTGGACGCGCCCGATCCCCCGGCTCCCCCGGGGGGTCGGGCCAGTCCACCGGCGGTCGAGGTGCGGGGGGCGACGAAGGTCTTCGGCGGCGGCCGCTCTGCGGTCGCCGCCCTCGACCGCGTCGACCTGGAAGTCGCCGAGGGCGAGCTGGTGTGCGTCGTCGGCGCGTCCGGGTGCGGCAAGTCGACCCTGCTCAACCTCCTCGCCGGCCTGGACGAGCCGACGGCCGGCGAGGTGCGCGTCCAGGGGCGCACCGCGCTGATGTTCCAGGACTCCGCCCTGTTCCCGTGGCTGACGGTGGCCGGGAACGTCGACCTCGCGCTCAAGCTCCGCAAGGTCCCCAAGGCCGAGCGCCGCGACCGGGTGCGGTCGCTGCTCGAGACCGTGCGCCTGGAGCAGTTCGCGACCCGCCGCCCCCATGAGCTGTCGGGCGGCATGCGCCAGCGGGTCGCCCTGGCCCGGGCCTTCGCCCAGGACGCCGACGTGCTGTTGATGGACGAGCCGTTCGGTGCCCTCGACGCCATGACCCGGGACGTGCTCCACGACGAGCTGGAGCGCCTCTACCAGGAGCGCGACCTCACGATCGTGTTCGTGACCCACAACGTCCGGGAGGCCGCCCGACTGGCCAACCGGGTCGTCGTCCTGTCCAGCCGGCCCGGCCACGTCACCGCGACCGTCGACGTCGACGCGCCGCGGCCCCGGGCGATCGAGCAGCCCGAGGTGTCGTCGATGGCGGCCCACATCACCGAGCTGTTGCGCAAGGAGGTGCGCCGCCATGCCGTCGACCACTGACGAGGCCGAGATCCTCTCCCGCCTGGACGAGGACCTCGCCGGCCTCGACGCCCTCGAGCTCGCGGCCAAGACCCAGTCGTCGCGGCTGGCCCGCGTGTGGCGGGCCACGTGGCCCAAGCTCGGCGCGATCGCCATCTTCTTCGGCATCTGGCAGCTCGTCGTGTGGTCGGGCTGGCGGCCGACCTACCTGCTGCCCCCGCCGTCAGCGGTGTTCCGCGAGCTGGGCGACATGTGGTCCGAGGGCATCCTCCAGGAGGCCGTGCTCCGGACGATGCGGATGGCGGCCATCGGCTACTCCCTCGCGGTCGTGCTGGGCACGGCCATCGGCCTGGCGGTGGCCCGCATCCGGGTGCTGCGGGCGGCGTTCGGGTCGCTCATCACGGGTCTGCAGACGATGCCGTCGGTGGCGTGGGTGCCGTGGTCGATCCTGCTGTTCCAGCTCTCCGACGCGGCCATCCTGTTCGTGACCGTCATCGGCACGACCCCGGCCGTGGCCAACGGGCTGATCAGCGGCAGCGACCAGATCTCGCCGATCCTGCTGCGGGCCGGCCGCGTGCTCGGGGCCCGGGGCCTGTCGGCCTACCGGCACGTGGTGCTGCCGGCCTCGCTCCCCGGGTTCGTGGGCGGGCTCAAGCAGGGCTGGGCCTTCGCCTGGCGCAGCCTGATGGCCGGCGAGATCATCACCGTGGTGGCGGGCAAGCCCAACGTTGGCGGCCTGCTCAACATCAACCGCACGCTGTCCAACGCCGAGGGCGTGATGGCGATGATGCTGGTCATCCTCGTGCTCGGCATCCTCGTCGACTCGCTGCTGTTCGGGACGCTGGAGCGGGCGGTGGCCCGGCGCTGGGGCCTGTCGGGGCCCGTCCGGTGAGGGTCACGGCCCGGCTCTCCTACGGGCTGGGCGCCCTCGTCGACCTGGCGTCGACGGGCCGGCCGGTGAAGGGCGAGGTGCTGGCCGGGCGGCACGGGGTGTCGAAGGGTTTCCTCGAGAACATCCTGGCCGAGCTGCGGCGGGCCGGGATCGTGGCCTCCAAGCGGGGCGGGCAGGGCGGCTACTGGCTCGCCCGCCCCGCCCGCGACATCACCGTGGCCGACGTGATCCGCACGCTCGACGGGGTCAACGGGGTCGAGGCCAGCGTCAGGCACGACATCCTGCTGCCCGTGTGGCAGTCGATCTCGGACGCCACGATGAGCGCCGCGGAGGCCATCACACTGGATACGGTCGCGGCGGGAGGTGATGTCCGTCTCCCCGACATGAACCGAGATTCAACTACGGTGCTGCCATGACCGATCCGGAATCCCTCGTCGGCGAGCGCGTCGACAAGCTGCTGGCCGAGCTCGACCCCCGCGCCACCGACCCCGTCGAGTTCCGCAGCCGCCAGTACGACCTCGGCCTCGCGTGGGTGCACTTCCCCGAGGGCTACGGCGGCCTGGGCGTCAAGCCGAACCTCCAGCGCCAGGTCGACGCCCGCCTCTACGGCGCCGGCGCCCCGCTGCCCGGGGTCCGCCACTTCTTCGGCCTGGCAATGGCCGGTCCCACGATCGTCACCAACGGCTCCGAAGAGATTCGCGAGCGGCTGCTGCGGCGCACGTTCACCGGCGAGGACGCCTGGTGCCAGCTGTTCAGCGAGCCCGGCGCCGGGTCCGACCTGGCCGGGTTGGCGACCAGGGCGGTGCGCGACGGCGACGAGTGGGTCATCAACGGCCAGAAGGTGTGGAACACGCTGGCCCACATCGCCGACCGCGGCATGCTCGTGGCCCGCACCGACCCCGAGGCGCCCAAGCACAAGGGCCTCACCTACTTCGCCCTCGACATGCATGCCCCCGGCGTCGAGGTCCGGCCCCTGCGGCAGATCACCGGCGAGGCCGAGTTCAACGAGGTGTACCTGAGCGATGTGCGGGTCCCGGACGCCGACCGCATCGGCGACGCCGGCGAGGGCTGGCGGGTGTCGATGACCACGCTCATGAACGAGCGGACCAGCATCGGCGGCGGGGGAGGCGCCCCGCCCCGTGGATCCGGCGCCATCGCCGAGGCCGTGCGCATCTGGCAGGAGGAGGTGGCCGACAGGCGGCCGGCGACCCGCGACCGGCTGATGCGGCTGTGGATCGAGGCCGAGACGCTCCGGCTGACCAACATCCGGGCCGGCCAGAACCGCCGGGCCGGCAACCCCGGGCCCGAAGGCTCCATCGCCAAGCTCAAGTTCGCCGAGGTCAACATGGCGATCTACGAGCTGTGCGTCGACCTGCTCGGGGCCGACGCCCTGGTCGGCTTCGACTACGAGTTGCGGCGGGCCGAGAACCTGGGCCTGACGGGGCCGCCCGGGTCGTCCCGCAAGATGTTCCTGCGGGCCCGGGCCAACTCGATCGAGGGCGGCACCTCCGAGATCCAGCGCAACATCCTGGGCGAGCGTGTGCTCGGCCTGCCGGGCGAGCCCCGGGTGGACAAGGACCTGCCCTGGTCGCAAGTCCCTCGGTGACGCGGGCCGCGATGGGCTAGACCGCCGGTCATGCCCGTCCTCGACCTCAGCCACGACATCGCCGACGGCACGATCACGTACCCCGGCCTGCCCGGGCCGGCGATCTCGGACCACGTGTCACGGGAGGCGTCCCGCCGGCGCTACGCGCCCGGCTACGAGTTCCAGATCGGGCGCATCGACATGGTGGCCAATACCGGGACGTACCTCGACACGCCGTTCCATCGGTTCCCCGACGGCCACGACCTGGCCGGCCTCGACCCGGCCCGGGTGGCGGGCGTGCCCGGCGTGGTGGTGGACGCCGCCGGCGCCCAGGAGGTCGGGGCGGGCGCGCTGGGCGGGCTCGACCTGGCCGGGCGGGCGGTGCTGGTGCGGACCGGCTGGGACCGGCACTGGGGCACCGATGCGTACGGCGACGCGGAGCGCCACCCCTACCTCGGCGTCGACGCGGCGGAGGCGCTGGTGGCTGCGGGCGCGGCGGTCGTGGGCATCGACTCGGTCAACATCGACGGCACCCGCACCGGCGAGCGGCCGATCCACACCTCCCTGCTGGGCGCGGGCATTCCGATCGTCGAGCACCTGCGTGGCCTGGACCGGATCGGCGACCGGCCGTTCCGGTTCTACGCCGTGCCGCCGGCGGTGCGGGGCATGGGCTCGTTCCCGGTGCGGGCGCTGGCGATCGTCGAGGAGTGAGCGAGCGACGCGAGCGAACCGGCCCGACGGTCCGGGCCGTCGCCGTCGCCTTCGTGGCCAACGGCCTGGGCGGGCCCAGCTTCCTGCCCCGCCTGCCCGAGCGCCAGGCGTCGCTCGGCCTGTCGGACGCGGGCCTCGGGCTCGTGCTGGTGGGCCTGGCCGGCGGTGCGATGCTGGCGAGCCCGGTCGCCGGCCGGCTCGTGGGCCGGGTCGGCAGCCGCACGGTCGTGGTGGTGGCTGCGCTCGCCCTGGGCGCCAGCCTGTGGCTTGCCGGCGCGGCGCCGAGCCCGTTGCTGCTGGCCGCCGCACTGGCGCTGATCGGCGCGGCGGACGCCGCCATGGACATCGCCATGAACGCCAACGCCGGTGCCTACGAGGCGCTCTCGGGTCGCTCGGTGATGCACCGCCTCCACGGCCTGTGGAGCGTGGGCGCGCTGGCTGGCGCCGGCGCCGCCGCGCTGGCCGCGGGCGAGGGGGTCCCGCTGACGGCCCAACTGGCGCTGACCGGCGCGGTGATCGCCGTCGCGGTGTGGATCACCCGCGGCGGCCTTGTGCCAGGGGTGCAGGCGACGGCGACGGCCACCCCCGACGGCGGACCGGCTCCGATGCTCACCTGGGCGGGGCCGCTGGTCGTGCTGGCCGCGGCGACCGTCGGCGGCGCGGTCGTCGAGGGGGCGCCCACCGACTGGTCGGCGCTGCGCCTGGAGCGGATGGGCGCCGGCCCCGGGGTGGCCGCGCTCGGGGTCGCCGCCTTCATGGCGGGAATGCTGGCGGGGCGGGCGGCCGGCGACCACCTCACCGAGCGGTTCGGAGGTCGGGCGGTCCTGCGGGGCGGGATGGCCCTCGTCGCCGCCGGCCTGGGCCTGGGGGTGGTGGTCGACCACCCGGTGGCCTTCACCGCCGGGCTCGTGGTGGCGGGAGCCGGGGCGAGCGGGTTCTTCCCGCTGGCGTTCTCGGCTGCGGCCCGGTTGCCGGGCGTCGCCCCCGGGGCCGGCGCGGCCACGGTGTCGCTGGCGGCCCGTCTCGGGTTCCTGGCCGAGCCGCTGGCCATGGGCGGGCTGGCCGAGACGGCCGGCCTGCGCTGGGCGTTCCTGGCCGTGGCGGGAGTGGCCGCCACCCTCGCGCTCGCGGCCGCCCGGATCGTCCCGGCCGCGGCGCTGGCGCCGGTACCGGAGGCCTCCGTCGCCGACGTCCGCTCGTGCTGAGTGCGCTCAGGCGACGGTGGCGATTCCGCCGTCCACGGGGATGACGGCGCCGGTCAGGAAGGCCCCGGCCCGGGAGGCCAGGAAGATCGCGGTGCCGGCCATGTCGTCCGGCCGCCCGATGCGCTTCAGCGGGGCCGAGGCCGCGATCTGGTCGCCGAAGGCGTCGAGCGTGGCCGCCATCATCTTCGACTCGAAGGGCCCGGGGGCGATGGCGTTGACTGTGATCGACGGGGCCAGCCGCTTGGCCAGGTGCCGGGTGAGCTGGTGCACCGCGGCCTTGGACGCCGAGTACGAGTACGTCTCCAGCACCGGCACGTGGAGGCCGTCGATCGAGCCGACGTTGATCACCCGGGCGGGCTCGTCGGCCGTACCGGCCTTCTCCAGCAGCGGCACCAGGAACTTGGTGAGGTGGAACACGCCCTTCACGTTCAGGGCCAGCACCCGCTCCCAGGCGGCCTCGTCGAACTGCTCGAGCGGCGCGCCCCAGGTGGCGCCGGCGTTGTTCACCAGGATGTCGAGGCTCGGCTCCCGCTCGGCCACCGCGTCGGCCAGGCGGCGGCACTCGGCCTCGGTCGACAGGTCGGCCGGCAGCGCCACGCACACCCCCACCTCGGACAGCTCGGCCGCCACCCGCTCGCAGACGTCGGCCTTGCGGGACGAGACGTAGACCCTGGCCCCCGCCTCGACGAAGCCCCGGGCGATCATCAGCCCGATACCCCGGGATCCCCCGGTGACGACGGCGGTCCTGCCGGCGATGGAGAAGAGATCGCTCATCCCGGCAGCTTGCCCCACCCTCCCCCGGTGCGACGAACTCGCATCGTATGCTTCCCGCACCCTTTTCAGAAACGAGGCGTTGTGGAAGCCGCGTATTACATCGTTGGAATCCTCATCACTGTCTTCATCATCTGGGCCCTCGTCGACGCAGCCACCAAGCCCACGTGGGCCTGGGAGGCGGCAGGCCAGAACAAGACGCTCATCATCGTCCTGCTCGTCGTCGGCATCTTCTGCACCATCGTGGGGCTGGTGACCGGCATTGTCTGGTTCGCCTCGATCCGGCCCAAGGTGCTGGCCGCGGCGCAGGGCGGCGGCGCAGCGCCGCCGGCCTACTGATCCGTCACCAGGTGTCGACCGCGGGCCGCTTCTTACCGGCCCGCGGCGGACGGTCATCGACGAACAGCGTGGCGACCCAGCGGCGGCTGTCCGCTGGGTCGATCACGTCGTCGATCTCGAAGTGGGTGGCCGAGTTCAGCGCCTTGCCGTGCTCGTACGCGGCCTCGACCATCGACTGGAACACGCGTTCGCGCTCCTCGGCGTCCTCGATCGCCGCCAGCTCGTTGCGGTAGCCGAGGCGGACCGCCCCCTCCAGGCCCATGCCGCCGACCTCGCCGGTCGGCCAGGCGACGCAGAACAGCGGGGCCTTGAAGCTGCCGCCGGCCATGGTCTGGGCGCCGAGGCCGTAGGCCTTGCGCAGGATGACCGTCCCGAACGGCACGTCCAGGCTGGCCCCGGTCACGAACAGCCGGCTGGCGTGGCGGACCAGGCCCGTGGCCTCGGCTTCCGGCCCCACCATGATCCCGGGGGTGTCGCAGAGGAACAGGAGCGGCAGGTCGAAGGCGTCGCACAGCTGCATGAAGCGGGCGGCCTTGTCGGCGCCCTCGGCGTCGATCGCCCCGGCCAGGTGCGACGGGTCGTTGGCCACGATCCCCAGCGGGTGTCCGTCCATCCGCACCAGCGCGGTGACCATGCCGGCGCCGAATCCCCGGCGCAACTCCAGCGCCGAGCCGGTGTCGGCCAGCGTTCGCACGACGGCCCGCACGTCGTAGACCCGGCGCCGGTTCTCGGGGATCAGGTCGCGCAGGGCCGCCTGGTCGCCCCAGGTGGCGCCGTCGCGCCGGCCGGCGAAGTACGACAGGTACTGCCGGGCCACGGCGGTCGCTTCGGCCTCGTCCTCGACCACGACGTCGACCACGCCGTTCGCGGTCTGGACGTCGAGCGGCCCGATGTCCTCGGGGGCGAACACGCCCAGCCCGCCGCCCTCGATCATCGCGGGGCCGCCCATGCCGATGTTCGAGCCGCGGGTGGCGATGACGACGTCGCTCGAGCCGAGGATGGCGGCGTTGCCGGCGAAGCACCGGCCCGACGCGATGCCCACCCGGGGCACCAGCCCGCTCAGACGGCCCCACAGGTAGAAGGCCATCGTGTCGAGGCCCGACACGCCGGGCGCGTCGGTGTCGCCGGGCCGGCCGCCGCCGCCCTCGGCGAAGAACACGACCGGCAGCCGGCGGCGCTCGATGACGTCGAACAGGCGGTCCTTCTTGCGGTGGTTCTGGTAGCCCTGGGTCCCGGCCAGCACCGTGTAGTCGTAGGACAGCACGGCCGTGGGCCGGCCCTCGACCGTGGCGACGCCGGCCACCATGCCGTCGGCCGGGGTGCGGGCGATGAGCTCGTCGACCGGGCGGCGCCGGCGCTGGGCGGCGATGGCGAGCGGCCCGTACTCGACCAGCGAACCGGGGTCGACCAGGTCCTCGACGTTCTCGCGGGCGGTGCGCTGGCCGGTCCCGCGGCGCCGCTCCACCGCCTCGGGCCGGCCCGCGTCGAGGCCTGCGGCGTGACGGTCGACCACCTCGGCCAGGTCGGCCCGTACCGCCGGCGCCTCGGCCCCGCCCTGGCCGCCGGCTGCGCCTCCGCCGGAGGCGGCGTCCTCCGTGGCCGCACCGGGAGCCCCCACCGTGATCACGGCCAGCAGGTCGCCGGCCTGGACCGTGTCGCCCTGCTTGACCCGGACCTCGCTCACGGTCCCGGCCACGCCGGCCTCGATGGCGTACTCCATCTTCATCGACTCGAGGATCACGACCGTGGTGGCGGCGTCGACCGCGGCCCCCACGGCCCGCTCGACCCGGGCCACCGTGCCGGTCAGCGGGGATACGACCTGTGCCATGGCCGCCTGTCTAGCGGGCGCCGGCGCGAGGATGTCCCGGTGAGCACCGACGAGCACCTGGACGAGGCCGTCGAGGTCGAGCGGGTCGCCGCGTCGATCTACGGGACGATCGTCGCCGCCAGCGTCATGGCCGCCGGCGCCGACCATCTGAGCGTGGGCGAGATCTGCGCCGCGGTGCTGGTCACGGTCGTCGTCTACTGGGCGGCCGAGACGTATGCCCGGATCGTCGCCGGTCGCATCCTGGCCTCCGAGGCGGTCAGCGAGGCCGTCCGAGAGCACGCCCGCCACCACTGGCGCATGGTGACGGCCTCCTACGCGCCGCTGGCCGTCCTGCTGCTGGCCTCGCTGTTCGGGGCCGACGTGAGCGCGGCGGTGCTGATCGCCCTCGTGTTCACGACCGGACTGCTGGTCGTGCTCGGGTGGGTGGCCGCCGGCCGTGCAGAGATGACCGGGGCGCCGCGCCTCGTGGCCGCCGCCGTGGCCGGGGTGGCGGGGCTCGTGATGATCGCGCTGAAGCTGGCGCTGCACTGACCGCCTCGGTGTCGGCCGGTGGTCCTACGGGTACGCGTGGAGGGTCGACGAGCGTGCCCGGGAGGTACCGGCGATGGCGCAGTGCGAGGTCTGCGGGAACGACTACGACAAGTCCTTCGAGGTGATGGCGGCCGGCGTCAGCCACACGTTCGACAGCTTCGAGTGCGCGATCCACCGGATGGCGCCCGTGTGCGAGCACTGCGGCTGCAAGGTGATCGGCCACGGGGTCGAGGTCGAGGGCCGGTTCTACTGCTGCGCCCACTGCGCTCGGGCGTCCGAGCACACCGACGCCATCGTCGACCGGGTCGGCCCGGCCGTCGGCTGAGCGTCAGGCCTCGGCCGGCACGGCCAGCTGGCGGATGACCCAGCGCACGGTGCCCCGGCCGGGGCCCGCCTCCACCAGCGTGGCGAGGCCCTCGGCCATCCGGTGCAGCTCGGCCCGGCCGGCGAGGCCCCGGGAGCGGGCGTCGGCGCTCCACGTAGCGAGGTTCAGCCCGAACATGCGGGCCGCGACCGCGGCGTCGACGTCGAGGTCGACGCAGGTCCCGCCGAGCGCGACCAGCCGCGGGCCCGCGTACATGTCGCCGCCGTCGGCGGCCACCACCTTCACCACCAGGTCTTCGTAGTCGCGCAGCACGCCGGGCGGCGGGTCGATCGCCTCGACCTCCTCGAGGACCAGCACGCCGCCCGGGGCCAGCTGACCCCGCCACGTCCCGGCCAGGGCGAGCGGGTCGGGCAGGTGGGCCAGCAGCAGGCGGGCGTAGATCACGTCGGCGGGCGCCTGCGGCAGCGGCACCTGGGTCACGTCGTGGCAGGCGTACGTGACGGCCGGGTGTTCAGTCGTGGCCCGGGCGGCCTCGACGTAGCGCTCGGACCCGTCGAGGCCGAGGGTGGCCCGCGGGCGCGCCACGTCGGCCAGCAGCCGGGTGGTGTGGCCAGGCCCGCAGCCGAGGTCGAGGGCGGTGCCGGGCTCGGCCGGGACCGACGCGGCCAGCAACGCCCGGGACGTCGGCTCGAACACCTCGGCCACGAGGCCCAGGCGACGCACCGCCAGATCGCTGTCCCCGAAGCTATAGCGGCCGGCCACGAGCGCGACCCTAGGCAACCACCCCGGCGTCCTCCAGGGCCTTCGCCTCGTCGAGCTGGTAGCCGAGCTCGACGAGGACCTCGCGGGTGTGCTCACCCGGCTCCGGCGGCGGCCGGTCCAGGGCGGCGGGTGTCGCACTGAACCGGGGCGCGGGCCCCGGCTGGGGTACGCCGTCGAGCTCGAACACGGTGCCCCGGGCCCTGAGGTGGGGGTCGGCAAGGGTCTCCTCGGTGGTGAGGACCGGCGCCACGCAGGCGTCCCGCCCGGCGAAGTGGGCCACCCACTCGTCCCGGGGTCTGGCGGCGAACGCGGCGGTCAGGCGCTGCCGGAGCGCGGGCCAGCCGGACCGGTCGTGCTGGTCGCCGACCTCGGCCGGGTCGATGCCCAGGCCCGCCAGCAGGGCGGCGAAGAACTGCGGCTCGAGTGCGCCGACCGCGACGTAGCGGCCGTCGGCGCACGCGTAGCTGTCGTAGAACGGGGCGCCCGAGTCGAGCAGGTTCGTGCCCCGCTCGTTCGTGAAGTGGCCCGACCGTAGCGCCATGAAGAACGGGGCCATCAGCAGCGCCACCCCGTCGACCATGGCGGCGTCCACGACCTGGCCCGCGCCGGTCCGCTGGGCGGACAGCACCGCCGACACCACGCCGAGGGCGAGCAGCATGCCGCCCCCGCCGAAGTCGGCCACCAGGTTGAGCGGCGGCGTCGGCGGCTGGCCGGCCCGCCCGATGTGGGCCAGCGCCCCGGCCACGGCCGCGTAGGTGATGTCGTGGCCGGCCTCCGCGGCGTAGGGGCCGTCCTGGCCCCAGCCCGTCATGCGGCCGTAGACGAGGCGGGGGTTGCGGTCGAGGCACGGCTCGGGCCCGATGCCCAGCCGCTCGGCCACGCCCGGACGGAAGCCCTCGATCAGGGCGTCCGCCGTCGCCGCGGCCCGCAGCACGACCTCGGCGCCCTCGCGTTGCTTGAGGTCCACGGCGATCGAGCGGCGGCCCCGGTTGAGCACGTCCATGCGGGCCACGGCGTTGGGGGCGCCGACCCGGTCGACCCGGAGCACGTCCGCGCCCAGGTCGGCCAGCGCCATGGCCGCGAACGGCGCCGGCCCGATCCCCGCCAGCTCGACGACCCGGAGCCCGGCGAGCGGGCCCGACATCAGGGCCGTGCGCCCTCGGCGGCCAGGATGCCGCCGAGTCGCAGGAGTTGGCGGCTGGCGCCGCCGAGGGCCAGCTCCATCTGCTTGGCCAGCAGGAAGTAGCGGTGCAGCGGGTAGTCCCGGTCGACGCCCACGCCGCCGTGGAGGTGGGACGCCGCGTGGACGACCCGCTGGCCGCCGGCCGCCGCCCAGTACTTGGCCACGGCCACCTCCCGGGAGGCCGGCATCCCCGCCGACAGCCGCCAAGCTGCCTGGAGCATCGTGAGCCGCACGGCCTGGGCGTCCACGTAGGCGTCGGCGGCCCGCTGGCCCACGGCCTGGAACGTTGCGATCGGGCGCCCGAACTGCTGGCGGCCGGTCGTGTACTCGCCGGTGATCCGGACCGCCTCGGCGGTCAGGCCGGCCACGACCGCGCACATCGCGACCGTGGCGTGCTCGAGCAGCCACCGCAGGGCGGTCCCGTCGGCGTCGACCGGACCGAGCACGGCGTCGGCCCCGAGCCGCACGCCGTCGAGGCTGACGAGCGCCTCGGGCGTGCCGGTCGTGGTGTCCTGCCGGCGCCGGTCGAAGCCGTCGACCGTGGCCGGCACGAGGAACAGCGCGACGTTCCCGTCGGTCAGGGTTGCAGGCACCACGATCGTGTCCGCCACCAACCCGGCGGGAACGTTCGTCCGCTCCCCGTCGAGCACCCACCCGGCGCCGTCGGGCCGGCCGGTGGTCGTGGGCCGGCCCGGGTCGCCGAGCGGCTCGGCCAGGGCGGCCGTGAGCACGGTGGTCCCGGCGACCACGCCGGGCAGCAGGGCCGCCTGCTGGTCGGGCGTGCCCCATCGCGCCACGGGCAGCCCGCCGAGCGCCAGGCTGGCGAGCGCGGGGACGGGGGCGGCGCGGCGGCCGACCTCCTCCAGCACGAGGCACAGCTCGAGGACGCCGAGCCCGGCGCCCCCGTGCTCGGTCGGGACGGCGATGCCCAGCAGGCCGGCGTCGGCCATGGCCGACCACAGGGTCCGATCGAGCCGCAGGTCGTCGGCCTGCTCGACGGCCCGGATCGCCTCCGGCGTGGCCTTGTCGCCGAGCAGCTTGGCGGCGACGTCGATGGTGGCCTGCTGCTCGTCGGTCAGGTCGAAGTCCACGGGTCCCCCTACCTCTTGGCCATCGGCATGCCCATGCCGAAGGCGGCGATCAGGTCGCGCTGCAGCTCGTTGGTGCCGCCCCCGAACGTGAGGATCAGCAGGCTGCGGTACATCTGCTCCAGCCGGGATCCCAGCACGGCGCCGGGGGCGTCGTCGGTCAGGTACGACCGCTCGCCGATCACCTCCATGAGCAGGCGGAACGAGGTGAGGTAGTGCTCGGTGCCGAAGACCTTGATCGTGCTGGCGTCGGCGACCGGCAGCTCGCCGCGTGTGGCGGCCCACGCGACCTTCCAGTTGGCCAGGCGGAGGAACTCGAAGCCGGCGTAGGCGGCGGCCAGGTTGAGCTGGACCCACTCCTGGTCGATCACCCGGCGGCCGTCGGGCAGCGTGGTGCGGCGGGCCCAGTCGATGGTCTCGTGCAGCATGTGCTCGGCCATGCCGGGGCTGCACAGGGTGACCCGCTCGTGGTTGAGCTGGTTGACGATGAGCTTCCAGCCCTCGTTCTCGCCGCCCACGAGGTTGGCGCCCGGGACCCGGACGTCGTCCCAGTAGACCGAGTGGATGTCGTGGGACGACAGCAGGTTGAGCGGGGTCCGCTCGATGCCGGGAGCGTCCATCGGAGCGATGAACAGCGAGATGCCGCGGTGGCGGCTGTCCTCGTCGCCCGTGCGGGCGGCCAGCCAGCAGTAGTCGGCGTCGCCGGCCAGGCTGGTCCACATCTTCTGGCCGGTGACGACGTAGTCGTCGCCGTCCCGCACCGCCTTGGTGCGCAGGGAGGCGAGGTCGGTGCCGGCACCGGGCTCGCTGTAGCCGATGCAGAAGTGGAGCTCGCCCCGCAGGATGCCGGGCAGGAAACGCTGCTTCTGCTCCTCGCTGCCGAACTGCATGATCGTCGGGGCGACGGAGTTGATGGTCAGCATCGGCACGGGTGCTCCGGACCGCATCGACTCGTCGAACCATATGAACTGCTCGATCGGGCCCCGGCCCTGGCCGCCGTACTCCGTGGGCCAGCCGATGCCGAGCCAGCCGTCGGCGCCCATCCGCTTGACGACCCGGCGCATCAGCGGGCCGATGCCCTCCGCCTCCCTCAGCTGGGCCCGGGTCTCGTCGTCGAGCAGGTCGTCGTAGTACGCCCGCAGCTCGCTGCGGAGCGCCTCCTCGGTGTCCGTGTAGGCCAGGTGCAAGGTTCCCTCCGGCGGCCGGTCGCCGCACAGTATGGTCGGAAACGAGAACCTGTTCTACCTGGCGGCGGCTGCGCTGGTTACCGACGGTCCGGCGGCAGGTCGTCGTCGCCCGATCCGGCGCCGCGGAGCGGCTCGAGCGAGCACGACCAGGCGCCGGAGTCGGCCCGGGGCGCCTCGTCCATGAACTCGACCCGGCACCGGGTGTCGTTCACGAGCAACCCCCACGACAGGGCCGGCTCGAACCGGGCACTGGTGCTGGCGTCGGGCCGATCGGGCGCGAACAGGCGCAGGGAGACGAGCCCGTTGAGCGCGATGGCCGCGACCAGCAACCACAGGTAGGTGCGCCGGTTGCGGTCGGACGCCGCGATCCAGAGCACCAGTGCGAGCATGCTCGGGAGCAGGTGGGCCGGCTTCCACGGGAAGAGCAGGAACAGCGTCATGGTGCCGGCGAAGCCGAGTGCGCCGAACCGCACCAGCGGGTCCGCGTTCCAGCGCCGCAACGACCGCACGAGGGCCGGCACCGCCAGCGCGACGACCACGATCATGGCCAGCCCAGCCACCCCGTAGACCTTGACGCCGAACCGGCCGACGTTGTTGGCCAGCCCGTTCCACGACTCGGTGTGCTCCAGGAAGCCGAGGCTCCGGTCGAACGCCAGCCACGCCGGCACGAACAGCAGCACCCCCAGCGGCACGGCGACGGCGCCGGCCACCAACGCCCGCCGCCGGCCCGACCGCTCCCAGGCGTCGGCCACCAGGAACGCGACGATCAGGACCACCGTGGACGTCCGGCTGCCGATGGCCAGCGCGTAGAGCACGCCGGCCGCCACCGGACGGTCCCGGATCTGGGCGAGTGCCCCCCAGACGAACAGGGCCAGCGCCCACACGAAGTCCCCGGTCGAGGTCCCGCCCACCAGCGCGATCGGCGAGGCCAGGAAGGCCAGCGCCACCACGTCGCCGTTGTCGTGCCCCCACGCCCGGACCAGCCGCGCGCACCCCACCACCGTGGCCGCCAGGGCGGCCGCCGTGGCCAGGTTGATGGCCACGTGCCCAAGCGGGTCGAGCACAGCCACGACGGCCTCGACGACCGGAACCCCCGGGTTCCGCGACGGCGCGTAGTCGAACGCGCGGATCCGCTCGCCGGCCTCCAGCAGGTAGCCGGCGTCGATGTCGGTGCCGTACCCCCACCAGATCAGGGGCAGCGTGACCGCGGCCGTGACGACCAGCAGCGCCCGGTCGCTCAGCCTTGCCGGTGTCACGTCGTGGCGGGCAGCCGGGGACTGCCTCGTTGTCGACAACATTCGGCTGTGCAAAGTAGCGCCGACCCCTCCCCGCAGCGTTACCCGCCTCCCCCTTGGGGAGACTTTGCTGCCCCGTTCGACCTCCACCGGACCCCAGGCCGTCACCCAAGCGAGAGCATCAGGCGCCGGCCGTCCCGGCCCCGGCCACCGCTGACCCGGCGGACGTCGGAGCACCGGAGGCTCCCAGCAGCGCCCGGAGCGCCCGCACCACCGCCGCCTCGTCGACCGAGGCGGGCTCGAGCCGGTACGACATCTCGAGGCCGATGAGCATGCTCACCACCACGGTGGCCACGCCCTCCGACGGGCCGGGCAGCTCGATCAGCCCCTCGGCGGCCCACGCGTCGAGCGCGGCAGCCAGCGATGCGAACTCGGTGCGGTAGCGCTCGCCCAGCCGGGTGCGGACCGCCTCGTTGCCGGGACGGGTCGCCCACACCCACACCTCGTGCTCGAAGTGGACCCAGTCGCCGGCCGCCGGGGGTGGCCGGCTGAAGTTGTGCCACAGCGCCGCCAGCCGCTCGTCGAGCGACGTCGCCGCCTCGATGTCGACGAGCATGCTCTCGGCCACGAGGTCCTTGGACTCGTCGAGCAGGGCGACGAGGAGCCCCTCCTTGCTGCCGAACTGCCCGTACAGTGAGCCCGACGTGCGCTCGGCCCGCTCGGCGATGGCGTCGACCGACGCACCGTCGATGCCGTGCTCGGCGATGGCGGCGCGGGCGGCGGCCAGCAGTCGGCCGCGTGTCTCGACGCTACGTGCCTGGCGGGCCCGAGCCATGCCGCCCAGCGTAGACACGAACCGTAACGTGCGCTACAAACGATGGTCGTAGCCGCGGGGGACGAGGGGACACGATGGAGTTCAACCTGGCGGACCTGTTCGAGCACGCGGTCGACAACTTCGGCGACCGCGAGTACCTGGTCGCCGAGGGCAGGCGGCGCACCTACGCCGAGATGGACGCCCGGGCCAACCAGCTCGCCCACCACCTCGCCGGCCAGGGCATCGGCCCGGGCGACCACGTGGGCATCTACGGGGTGAACTCGGCCGAGTGGGTGGAGAGCCTGTGGGCGGTCTTCAAGCTGCGGGCGGTCTGGATCAACATCAACTACCGCTACGTCGAGGACGAGCTCGCCTACCTGTTCGGCAACGCCGACCTCAAGGCGCTGATCCACGACGCGGCCTTTGCCGACCGGGTGGCCGGCGTCGCCGACCACATGCCGGAGCTCCGCCACCGCCTGGTCATCGGCGGCGACTACGAGGACGCCCTCGCCGGCGGCTCGCCCGAGCGTGACTTCGGGCCCCGCTCCCCCGACGACCGCTACATCCTCTACACGGGCGGCACGACCGGCATGCCCAAGGGCGTGGTGTGGCGCCACGAGGACGTGCTGTTCGCTCTCGGCGGCGGCATCGACATCCTCAGCGGCGACCGGGCTCAGGCGCCCGAGGATCTCGTCGCCCGCGGCCACAGGGCTGGCTTCGCGCTGACATTCCTGCCCATCGCCCCGCTCATGCACGGCGCGACCCAATGGGCGGTCATGGGCCAGAGCTTCCAGGGCCACCGGGTCCTGCTCATGAGCCAGTTCGACCCGCACGAGGTCTGGCGCCTCGTCGAGGCCGAGCGGGCCAACTCGCTGCTGATGACAGGCGACGCGATGGCCCGTCCCCTCGTGGAGGCCCTCGACGAGGAGCCCAGCGCCAGCCGCGACCTGTCGTCGATCCTGTCGCTGTCGTCGACGGCCGCCATCTTCTCGCCATCGCTCAAGGACCAGTTCCTCGAGCGCTTCCCCAACGTGGTCATCACCGACGCGGTCGGCTCGTCGGAGGGCGGCGCCAACGGGGTCGTGGTCGTCGAGAAGGGCAGGACGGCCATGCGCGGCGGGCCGACGGTGTCGCCGGTGGAGGGCACGGTGGTGCTCGACGACGAGCTGCGTCCGGTGGCTCCGGGCTCGGGCGTGATCGGGCGCGTGGCCCGCAGCGGGGACATCCCGCTGGAGTACTACGGCGACCCGGTCAAGACGGCCGCCACCTTCGTCGAGGTCGAGGGCACCCGCTACGTCATCCCTGGGGACCTGGCCATGGTCGAGGCCGACGGTTCGGTCACCCTGCTCGGCCGCGGCGCGCAGTCGATCAACTCCGGAGGCGAGAAGATCTTCCCGGAGGAGGTCGAGGCCGCGGTCAAGTCGCACCCCGCCGTCTACGACGCCGTCGTGGTGGGCGTGCCCGACGAGCGTTGGGGCCAGCGGGTGGCGGCCGTGGTGCAGCCACGTCCCGGCACGACGGCGGACCTGACGTCGGTGCAGGAGCACTGCCGGACCAAGATCGCCGGCTACAAGGTCCCCCGCGAGCTGCACGTGGTCGAGCACATGCAGCGGTCGCCGAGCGGCAAGGCCGACTATCCCTGGGCATCCAAGGTCGCCCGGGGGGAGGCGGGCGCACCCGCCGACCGGTCGTCGGAACCGGCCTCCCCCAGGACCCCGTCGTAGCCGTAGCCACAGCCACCCCGCGGCGATCACGGCCGCGGCGACGGGGACGAGCAGGCTCACCGGACGGCCGACGTGTCGGGGGCGCGGCCCCGCAGCGCCGCGCGCAGGTCGAGCTGTGCCCGGTCGGCGGCCGCCGCGCCGGCGTGCCAGCCAGCCGCATCGTTCGCCGAAACCCGGGACCGGCCGAGTGTCGGGTACGCCTCGTTCACCGCCGCCTCGGCCGCCTCGCTGCGCCGGGCCAGCACGGGGAGGAAGTCTGCGTCCCGCCGGGCCGCGTCGGCGGTGGCCGCCTCGGCCGCCTCGCGCAGCCGGGCGCCGATCCGCCCGGCGAACGCGACCAGGAACGACTGGCGGAACGACCGGGTGCGACCGGGCGAGCCCGCGGTGCGTCCGAGGCGGGCGGCCTCGGCCACCATCGCCCGGGTGGCCTGCACCAGCAGCGAGGTGTACAGGAGCTCGACCGCGTCGAGGTCGCCCTCGTCGCCGAACACCGTGGCGAACCCCCACACCTTGGACCACACCGCCCGGCACCGGTTGGACTCCGCCACCGCGGCCAACAGGAGGTAGCGGGCCCCGGCGTACGGGTCGTCGATGCCCACGCGCCGCCCACCGACCTGGGGTCCCGCGCCCGTGCGGGCACCGAGTGAGGCCTGGTCGATGGCGTGGCGCGTCATCAGCGCCTGCGCCTTGGCGGTGAGCGCCTCGGCCTCGTCGGGAAACGTGGTCGACTCGGCCTTGGCCAGAAGCGCGGTGACCTTGTGCAGCACCCGCGGATCGGCGCCGGCCTCGTCGCGCCGTGCCCGGTGCTCCCGGGGAACCGGGTCGCCCGGCGCGGTGTCGAGGTGGGGCAGGCGCGGCAAGCGCCGCAGCGCCGCCAGCGTCTCCACGGCCACCGAGACGCCGTCCGCCCGGCCGGTCCGCTCGGCGACCACCCACTCCCCCGGCCGGCCCCCGTCGACGGTCGCTGCGCTCGCGCCGATGGCGTCCAGCTGGCGCCGCCACCGGGGCGGCACCTCGACCTCGGGCCGGCGCCGGGTTTCGTGACCAATGGCGTCGACCACCAGCCGGGCGTGCGGTCGCCCGTGCAGGCGAGCCAGCGCACGGTGCACATCGGCCGGCTGCCACCCCAGCGTCCACGCCCGGGCGACGGCGTCGACGAGCGCCCGGGCCAGCGCCCGGTCCACGGCGCGGTGGTCGGCGTCGACGCCCGGGGGCGAGCCCGGCGGGGGCACGACGCCGGCGGCGAGCGGCTCGACCAGGTCGCGCGCCGGCGGGCCGACGGCCACCCCACAGGACGCCACCGCGGCGTCGATCGCGGCGTCGACCTGGTGCGTGCGCAACCCGCGGGCCCGGCCGGGGCGCGGCGGGCGGCCGGCGCGGCGGCGGTCGTCTCGACCGTCACGCGGCCCTTCGTGGTTGCGCTGGCGCTTCCCCATCGACTCATCCTCTGCGACTCGGGCCCCGGCCGGTGCGATCCAGGGCATGCGAACAAGCGTATGTGCCACCTGTGACAGCGAGGCCGTGGGGCCCGCACGTCGATCGTCGAACGGCATCTCTATCACCCTTGCGAACATACGTTCGCCTCTGCCAGACTGACCCTCGTGCCATCCACCCGAGCCATCCGCACCGTCGGCGCCGCCGAGCGCCGCGCCCGGTTGGCCACCCGCCATCGGCTGGTGCCGCCGCGCCGGTCGGCGTCGGTGGTCGAGGTGGCTCGCGATCTCGTGGCGCTGCACGCTACCGACCCGGCGACGGTCCACCTGGCGGCGGCTGCAAGGCTCCGGGCGCCAAGGGTGGCGGCGGTCGAGCGCGCGCTCTACGACGACCGCGACCTCATCCGCATCCTGGGAATGCGGCGCACGATGTTCGTCATCCCGGTCGAGGTGGCCCCCGTCCTACAGGCGGCGTGCACCGACGCGATCGCGGAGGTCGAGCGCCGTCGCCTGGTCACCCACGTCGAGCAGGGCGGCGTGGCGGACGACGGGGACGCGTGGCTGCAGCGGGTCGGCGACGCCACCGTCGCCGCGCTGGAGCGGCGGGGCGAGGCGCTGGCCACGGAGCTGTCCTCCGTCCCCGAGCTGGAGACGCCGCTCCGCGTGGGTGAGGGCACCCGACGGGCCGCCACCGAGCGGCTCTCCAACCGGGTGCTGTCGGTGCTCGCCGCCGAGGAGCTCATCGTGCGGGGCCGGCCGCGGGGGTCGTGGACCTCGACGCGGTACCGCTGGTCGCCGCGGTCCCGCTGGTTGCCGGACGATCCGGCGATCGCGGCGCCGCCGACGGCCGACGCCCAGGCCGACCTGGCCAGACGATGGCTGGCGGCGTTCGGGCCGGGAACGCTGGCGGACCTGCAATGGTGGGCCGGCTGGACGGTGAGCGAAACCCGGGCCGCGCTCGCAGCCGTCGACGCGGTGACGGTCGACCTCGACGGGGCGCCGGGCTTCGTGCTGCCCGACGACGTCGACCCGGTGCCGTTGCCGGAGCCCGCGGTCGCGCTCCTCCCGGCCCTCGACCCGACCGCGATGGGGTGGAAGGAGCGGGACTGGTACCTCGGCGGGCATCGGGGCCAGCTCTTCGACCGCTCGGGCAACATCGGCCCGAGCATCTGGTGGGACGGCCGCATCGTGGGCGGGTGGGCCCAGCGCCGGGACGGCGAGGTCGTCACGCGGCTGTTCGAGGACGTCGGCGCCGAAACTGCGGGGGCGGTGGCGTCGGAGGCCCACAGTCTCACGACATGGCTGGGTCCGGCTCGCGTGACGCCGCGGTTCCGGACCCCGTTGGAGCGCGAGCTGGTGGGTGGGCCATGAACGTGAGGTCGGGCCGGGCCGAACTGCACGCCGACGTCTTTGGGCCGGACGTCTCCGGCGCCGGCGCCCCGGGTGTGCTGCTGCTGCACGCCGGGGTCGCCGACCGGCGCGGATGGGGACCGTTGGTGGGCGCGCTGGCGCCCCGGCACCGCGGCGTCGCCTACGACCGGCGGGGCTTCGGCGACACGACGTACGAGCCCGAGCCCCATTCCCCGATCGACGACGCCCTGGCGGTGATGGACGCGGCGGGTCTCGGCCGCGTGGTGGCGGTCGGCAACTCGCAGGGCGGGCGCCTGGCGCTGGACCTCGCTCTGATCGTGCCCGACCGGATCATCGGGCTCGTGCTGATCGGCACGGCGGTGCGGGGCGCTCCCATCCCCGGCGAGCTGTCGCCCCTGCTGGCGGAGATCGACCGTGCGATCGACGACGCCGAGGCCGTGGGCGACCTCGACGAGGTCAACCGCCTGGAGGCCCGGCTGTGGCTGGACGGGCCCGAGGCCGCGGAAGGGCGGGTCCGGGGTGCGGCCCGCGAGCTCTTCCTCGACATGAACGGCCGGGCTCTGACAGCCGCCGACCCCGGGCGGGAGGCGTCGCTGCCGCCCGCCTGGGACCTGGTCGGCAAGGTCGACGTTCCGGTGCTCGTGGCCGTCGGTGAGCTGGACCTGCCGCACGTGGTCGAGCGGTCGACGCTGCTCGCGGCCCGGCTACCGCGTGCCCGGTTGGTCGTGCTGCCGGATGTCGCCCACCTTCCGGCGCTGGAGGGCAGCGCGGCGCTGATCGCCGCAGTGCTCGACTTCCTGGCGGCGTTCGATGCGCCCTGATCAGCGGGGGGCGAGCAGTGTGGGGTCGAACCCCGACGCCGCCTCCGCCAGGCCCTCGGGGTCGGCGGTGGCCACGCCGGCGGTGAACGGCAGGGCGGCGCGGGCGGCCCGCTTCAGCCAGCCGAAGGCGAGATTGCCGTGGCTCGGGTCCACCTCGGGGTCGAGGGGCATGTGGGAGACGATCTGGACGGCGGCCCGGCGCACCCGCTCGAGGTCCGGCTCGACGCCTGCGGCGCGGGCGCGGTGGATGAGATACGAGGCGACCATCCCGAGCTCGTCCGCCCCGCGGGTGACGGAGGCGACGAGCGCAGGCACCGCGGCGGCGACGAGCCAGATCGGCGAGCGCGTGACCAGGCCCTTGAGGGGCTTGAAACGCCGGGCGAAGCGGAGGACGAGGGCAGCAGCGGTGGCTCCGGCCAGGGCCGGAGCCGGGGGCCTGGTGGCGAGGGCCTTGGCGAGCGCTGTGCGATCGGCGATCGGCGGGCGGCGGGACTCGGCGTCGTCGACGACCCGCCGGCTGAGGGAACGGGCGGCCCGCTCGAGCGTCTCGGTCAGGCCCGAGACGGAGATGGTGCCGGCCTTCGCGGCCGCGTCCAGGGCGCTGCGCACGACCCCGGTCACGCCGGCGGCGACGCTGCCGTCGTCGGGTGGCGCCTGGCCGGCCAGCGCGACGCTGTCGGCGCCCGAGCTCGTCGCGGGAGGTCCGGAGGGCGCGAGGGCTGCGCTGTCTGCGCCGGTCGGGTTGTCGGTGTTGGCGGCCATGTCCCTCGGTCCTCTGCGATCCGGGCGAGCGCCCTCTGGTGGACCAGGTGTACCCGCTGCTCCGGCTACGTCAGTCGCCAGGGTAGGTGAGTCCGATCTCCGTGCGTATCGCGGTCAATGTCGCCGCCAGGGCCACCGTCTCGTCGAGGGGGATGATCGGGCTCTCCGTCCGCCCGGCGCGCAGGCAGTCGTGCACCTCGACGGCCTGGAACCGCAGGCCCTCGCCCTCCCAGCCGCAGTCGATCCGCTCCGGCGGATCACCCGGCGCGGTCGAGACCATCAGGTGATCGGGGCAGTGCATGAACGCCGGCAGGCCGATCCAGCCCTCGGTGCCGCTGATCCGGGCGGTGCAGGGCATCTCGACCCGGATGGCGGCCTTGAGCACCGCCAGCCCGCCACCCGGGTGATGCAGGACGGCGGCGACCGCTTCGTCGACGCCGGACTGGCCGATGTGCGCCTGGGCGGCGATCCCGTCGGGGTCGCCGAACACCATCGCGGCCAGCTGGGCCGGGTAGATGCCGAGGTCGAGCAGGGCGCCACCACCCAGCGCCCGATCGAAGAGACGGTGGTGGGGGTCGAACGGCCGCCGGAATCCGAAGTCGGCCTCGACGAACTGCGGCTCGCCGATCCGGCCCGCAGCCAGCAGGTCGCGGAGCACGCCGTAGGCCGGCAGGAACCGGCTCCACATCGCCTCCATGAGGAACAGCGCGCGGGCCCGGGCGGCCTCGACCATGCGGCGGGCCTGGACGTCGTCGAGCGCGAACGGCTTCTCGCACAGCACCGGTTTGCCGGCGCCGACGAACGCGAGGGTGTCGGGCTCGTGGCGGGAGTGCGGGCTGGCGACGTAGACGACGTCGACGTCGGGATCCTCGGCCAGGGCCTGGTAGCTGCCGTGGCGCCGGGGGATGTCATAGGCGGCGCCGAACTCCTCGGCCCGCGCCTCGGTGCGGGACGCCACGGCCATCACCTCCGCGTCGGGCAGCTGGCGGAGGCCGGTGACGAAGCGCTCGGCGATGCGGCCTGTAGCAGCGATGCCCCAGCGGATGGGTCGCTCGGATGCGGTCATCGGGTGTCCACCCTCACTCGGCGGCCAGGAAGTCGAGAATCTCGGGCAGGGCAGCCCTGTCCTGCAGGAAGAACGTGTGGCCGCCCTCGTAGACCCGCAGCTCGGCTCCCGGGACGCGGGCGACGATGGCCTCGCTGTTGGCCGGCGGCGCGATCCCGTCGTAGCGGCCACACGCCACCAGCGTCGGGCAGGCGATGGCGCCGAGGCGGTCGAGGACGTCGTGGTGGCGGCGTGCTTCCAGCTGGGCTCGCTCGCCACGGCGGCGCTCGGCGGCCCGGTCCGGGTCGGTGTCGCCCTCCGCCGCCAGCCGGCGGCGGGCGAGCATGTCGACCACCGCCCGCTCGGCTGGGTGGGCGGCGAGCCACTCAGGTGTGAACCGGGTGTCGACGACGGCCACCATGCGGGCGTCGCGCTCCTCCTCGGGCAGGTCGGCCAGCTCGTGGAGGGGGTAGGACGACCCGCCAGGGCCGCCCGGGGACGTGCACGCGAGCGCGAGCCGCTCCACCCGGTCGGGCCAGGTGACGGCGAGCTCCTGGGCCACCATGCCGCCGAAGCTGATGCCCAGCACCCGGCACGACGACCAGCCGGCGTCGTCGAGAACGGCGAGGGCGTCTCCGGCGTACTGGGCCATCGTGTACGGCCCGGGCGGAATCGAGGTGCGCCCCAGTCCCCGCTGGTCGTGCGCCAGCACCTCGAACCGGCCGGCCAGGACGTCGATCAGCGGGGCCACGGTGGCCAGCGTCTGGCCGGAGCCGTTGAGGAACAGGAGCGGTGGTCCCGACCCACGGCGCTCGACGAAGATCCGGATACCGTTGACGTCCACGTGCGAGCTCATCGCCGTGTTCCTACCTCAGGAAGGCCGCCATGGGCATCAACCGCCTGAACCACGCCGTCCTCTACGTGCGGGACGCCGACCAGAGCGCCCGGTTCTACCAGGAGGTCCTCGGCTTCAGCCGGGTCAGCATGGGCGGGCAGGTCATCCGGGGCGCGGTGTTCCTCCAGGCGCCGGGGTCGACCAACGACCACGACCTCGGGCTGTTCAGCGTCGGTCCCGACGCGGCGCCGTCGACGGCCGGCCGGGGCACGGTCGGCCTCTACCACCTGGCCTGGGAGGTCGACACGCTCGACGACCTGGAGCGGCTGGCCACCATGCTGTCCGAGCACGGCGCGCTCGTCGGCGCCAGCGACCACGCCACCACCAAGAGCCTCTACGCCCGGGACCCGGACGGCCTGGAGTTCGAGGTCGCCTGGGTCGTGCCCGCCGACCAGCTGGACGATGCCACGCTGGCCGGGCGGGCGAGCATCCGGCCGCTCGACCTCGAGGCGGCGAAGGTGCGCTATGGCGCCCACACCCCGGGCGGCATCGGCATCTCCCGCACCGCCCCCGCCTGACGGACGCATGATCCGCCGCGGCCGCCAGCACGCGGGCCAGGCCTGCCCGCTGGCCGGCAGCATGCCCGAGACTGGACGCGCGGGCGCCGGCGACATGCCACGCGACGACCCGCCGAGGCGATAGCCCTCCCACCACCTGCTCAGCGCGACAGCCGACCCGGCCAGCGCCCGGGTGGTGGCGGCGGCTGCGCCGCTACGCCGAGCGGGTCCGTCCTTTCCGCCCGCGGGCCGGTGCGCCGGGCTGCAGATGGGCACGGCGCGGCCGCCAGAATGGCTCGATGGAGGGTCAGGTGCACGAGGTCAGCCTGGTGGTGGGCCTCGTGCTCACGATGGTGGCCGTGTCGACCCTCGGGCGGGCGGTGCGGTTCCCCGTGCCGCTCCTGCTGGTGGCGGTCGGCGTCGTGGGTTCGCTCCTGCCCTTCGCCGACGACTTCCGGCCGCGGCCCGACCTGGTGCTCGTCGTGCTGTTGCCGCCGATCCTCTACGCAGCGGCGCTGAAGTCGTCCGCGATCGACATCCGCGACGAGGTCGGGCCGATCCTCTCCCTGTCGGTCGGGCTCGTCCTGGCCACCACGATCGTCGTGGGGTTCGCGCTGCACGCCGCCGTGCCCGACATCCCTCTGGCCGCGGCCATGGCGCTCGGGGCCATCGTCGCACCACCCGACGCCGTGGCGGCCGTCGCCGTCACCCGGCGGGCCGGGCTCCCGCGGCGGGCCGTGACCGTGCTCGAGGGCGAGAGCCTGTTCAACGATGCGACCGCCCTCGTCGCCCTGCGGGTGTCCGTGGGGGCGATCGCCGGGAGCATCACCGCCGTCGAGGCCGTCGGCGAGTTCGTCGGGGCGGCGGTGGGCGGGGCGGCGATCGGACTGGCGGTGGGCCTCGCCGTCACGTTCGTCCGGCGCCAGGTCACCGACTCCATCGGGGACACGGCCATCTCCCTCACCGCCCCCTTCCTCGCCTTCATCCCCGCCGAGCAGGTACACGCGTCCGGGATCCTGGCCGTCGTCACGACCGGGCTCGTCCTGGCCCACCGGTCGCCGGTCGACCAGGACGCCAGCGGACGCCTGGTCGAGGGCGCCACCTGGTCGACCCTCGCCTTCGTGCTGGAGGGGACCGTCTTCCTGCTCATCGGGCTCGGGCTTCGGGGGGTGATCGCCGACGTCGACTTCGGGATCGGCGAGGTCGCCACGGCCTCGCTCGTGGTGCTGGCCGCCGTCCTCCTCGTGCGGCCGCTGTGGATCTTCGGGACGAACTGGCTCGGGACCCTCGTCGGCGGGGGCCGCCACCCGCCGCCGCCCTGGCAGCACATGGCCGCCGCCTCCTGGGCGGGGATGCGGGGCGTGGTGTCGCTGGCGGCGGCCCTCTCCCTGCCGCTCGACGTGCCCCAGCGGGAGCTGCTCATCGCCGTCACCGTCGTCGTCATCGTCGGGACGTTGGGGTTCCAGGGGCTGACGCTCGCCGGGCTCATCCACCGGCTGGGCATCCGGCCGCCCGACCCCCGGGACGACGCCCTCCAGCGGGCCCGCGCCCTGGAGCAGGCGGCCCAGGCGGCGCTCGCGCGGCTCGACGAGGTCGTGGCCGCCTCCCCGGTGCCGGACCCCGTCGTGGACGCCCTGCGGCAGGTCGCCGAGCAGCGGACCGTGTCCACGTGGGAACGGCTCGGCGACCGATCGAGCGGTGGCGACCCGCCGACCGTGACCTACAGGCGGGTCCGGCGGGAGATGATGCGGGCGGAGCGGCAGATCCTCCTCCGCCTGCGCAATCAGGGCGAGGTCGACGACGAGGTCGTCCGCTCGCTCCAGCACGAGCTCGACCTGGAGGAGGCGCTGCTCAGCCAGTTCGAGGAGGCCGACATCGCCGCGGACGAGGAGCTACGGGAGGTCCGTCCCACCCGCCCCCGGGCCTGCCGACACCTGGAGGAGGCGTCGACGCCGCCGCCCCCCGACGTGCTGGCATGCCCGGACTGTCTCCGGCTGGGCTGGAAGTGGGTCCACCTCCGCCAGTGCCTTGCCTGCGGCCAGGTCGGCTGCTGCGCCTCGTCCCGGGGCCGCCACGCTGAGGCCCACTGGCGGGACAGGGACCATCCCGTGATGCGCTCGATCGAGCGGGGTGAGGCCTGGCGATGGTGCTACGTCGACCGGGTGCTCGGGTGAGCGTCGCCGGACACGATCACAAAAGGCTCCTGCGCGTTCCTCCCAGCCATTGATAGATTGCGACCACCAGAGAAGGGAGGTGGTCCGAACATGAATGACGGTAGTTCCGGGACCCTGGAGGTGGCTGGCCGCTGAGCGGTTAGTCGGACCACTTGGTGGAATCCACCCAGTCCACCACCTGCTCGACTGCTGGGGAGTAGTCCCACCCGGCACGTGACACGTAACCGGTCGCGCAGGGTTCTTCCGATGTTGTGACGTGCGTGGGGAGGCCTCCGGGCCTCCCCACGGCGCGCCCGGGCCCTCAGGCGAAGAGCCGCTCGCCCAGGATCTCGCCCTCGGCCGTGACCCCCGGCAGGGCGAAGTAGAACCCCCCGCCCTCGGCCCGGATGTACTCCTCCAGCGGCTCGCCCGCCAGCCGGGCCTGGGTGTTGAGGAACTGCGACATCCGCCGCTGGTAGGACACGAACGCCAGACCCTGGTCGAGCTGGCCGCTGCCGTCGAACCCCCGGGAGAAGTTGAGCCCCGCCCGGAAGATGAGGTCGTCGGCCGTGTCGGCCGTCCGCGGGTTGGCCAGCCGGATGTGGGCGTCGAGCGGGGTGACGTCGCCGGCAGGGTCGTCCGAGTAGTCGGGCAGGTCGGTCTCCGCCTCGCCGGTGAACGGCGCGCCGGTGTCCTTGCGCCGGCCGATCAGGCGCTCCTGCTCGGACAGCCGGGTCCGGTCCCAGAACTCGACCAGCATCCGGATCACGCGGACCACGTGGTAGCTGCCGCCCACCGTCCAGGCCGGCTCGTCGTCGCCCTCCTGGACCCAGACGAACCGGTCCATCACCTCGTCGTCGCCCGGGTCGAGGTTCGCCGTGCCGTCGATGAAGCCCAGCAGGTTGCGCTTGCCCGCCCCGCCCTCGGGCGCCGGCTCGATCCGCCGGTTGTACCCGCCCAGCATCCAGTGCAGCGCCAGGGTGCCGCGGGTGGCCCGGTGCAGCTGGCGCAGGGCGAACAGGTTGATGTCCTCGTGGGTGCTGGTCAGGCTCAGCAGCAGGTCGCCGTGGGAACGGGTCGGGTCGAGCCGGTCGTTGGCGAGGAACGGCATGGTCTCCAGCGCCCGGGGCCGCCGGTCGGCCAGGTCGTAGCGCTCGTCGAACAGCGAGGCGCCCGCCGACACGATCACCGACAGGTCTGCGGCGGGCGGCGGGTTGCCGACCGCGCCCGTGTGGACGGGCGGGTAGGCCGGGTCGCGGTCCTCGTAGGGCGATCCGGACATCAGCCGGTCGACCTCGGTGGTCAGGGCGGCGAAGGTCTCCCGCAGCTCGTGGCGGTCCGCAGCCGTGACGGTGAACGCCGCCAGTAGCCCCTGGTCGTTGCCCGGGTGGGTGACGCCGGTCTGGTGCGGCCCCCGGAACGGCAGGTACGCCGCCACCGACCGGGCGCGGTCCGCGGCCGGGACGGCGGCCCCCGGCGGACCCGACCCGTCGCCGCCGCAGGCTGCCAGGCCGCCGACGCCGACACCGGCTGCGGCCGTGGACGCCAGGCCGCCGGCCAGGAACCGGCGACGGCTGAGGTCGCGATGAGCGACCCCGGCCCCCGCGGTCGACGTCCCGAGGGCGGCGTCGGGCCGGCGGCGAGGCGGGTCGGTCATGGTTCTGGCCGCCGGTCAGCCCTCGAGGCCGAGGACGCCCGCCACCGAGGCGAGGTTCTCGGACAGCTCGGCGAGGGTGGTCTGCATCTGGGTCTTGTCGGCCTCGGTGAGCGCGCTGTAGGGCGCGTACCCACCGCCCTGCTGGTAGGCGGCGAGCTGCGACTCGAGCTCGGCGAACAGGCCGTCGATGCTGGTCACCAGCTCGGGGTCCTCCTCCTCGATCGCCGGGGTCAGCAGCGCGAAGCCCTGCTTCGACCCCTCGACGTTGGCGGCGAAGTCCCACAGGTCGGTGCCCGAGTAGCGGTCCTCCTCGCCGGTGATCTTGCCGGTGGAGACCTCCTCGATCAGCTCCGACGAGCCGACGGCCAGGGCCGCAGGCGGGATCTCCATGCCCGCGAGCTCCGACTTGAGCGTCTGCAGGTCGGTGTCGAGCTGGTCGGCGAACGCGGCCGCGCCCTCGGTCGTGTCGAGGCTCCAGAGGATGTACTCGATGCGGTGCCAGCCCGTGAACGCGGGGTCGTCAACGCCCGCGAAGTCGTCGACCCGGGCGTCGACGGCGCCGTCGATCTCCTCGACCAGGCCCGCGATCGGCTCGATGCGCTCCCAGCCCTGGCGGGACGGGGCGTAGGCGGCCTTCGCCGCCTCCAGGTCGCCCGCCCGCACGGCGTCGGTGAAGACCGTGGTGGCAGCGATGGTCTCGTCGACCTGGTCGCTCACGTAGGTCGAGTACGACGTCAGGGCGTCCTCGATCAGCGGGTTGTCCGTCGTCGAGCCCTGGACCGAGCTGGCGATGCCGGACCCGGAGCCGGACGCCGACCCCGACGCGGGGCAGGCTCCCGACCCGGAGGCGGAGCCGGACCCGGACGCCGAGGCCGAGGCGCTGGCCGAGGCGGACGCAGAGGCGGAGCCGCCGCCGGAGGCCGAGCCGCTGGCCGAGCCCGAGGCGCACTCCTCGCCGATGTTGCGCACGTCTGCGCCGTCGTCGTCGTTGCCACACGCGGCCACCAGGGTGACGAGAGCGAGCGACAGCGCGGCGGCTGCGGTGAAACGATGACGGGGCACTCTTCCCTCCAGGGAGTCCGCGAAGCGGGACCGCATGCTAGGCATGCCTACCACGCGGGGCAAGGACGTCCACCCACAGAAGGATCAGCGATGCGTCCCTACGTGAGCATCATCACGCTCGGCGTCCCCGACCTGGCCGCGGCCCGGCGCTTCTACGTCGACGGCCTGGGCTGGCCGGTCGTCATGGAGGTCGAGGACGAGGTCGTGTTCCTGCAGGTCGGCCACGGTCTGGCGCTCGCCCTGTGGGGCGCCGAGAAGCTGGCCGCGGACATCGGCCCCGGAACTCCGGTCGGCGACCCGGCCCAGGGGGCCGTCGCCCTCGCCCACAACGTCGGCACCGACCAGGAGGTCGGCCGGGTGCTGGCCGAGGCCGAGGCCGCCGGCGGCACGATCCTGGCCCCGCCCCGCCCGGCGGTCTTCGGCGGGCTCCAGGGCTACTTCGCCGACCCCGCCGGCCACCGCTGGGAGGTGGCGCACAACCCGACCTTCGCGGTGGCCGACGACGGGTCGGTCAGCATCTGACGCCTAGTCCCGGCTGAGGTCGACCCGGCGCAGCAGCTGCGCGTTGGCCGCCACCACGATGGTCGAGGCGCTCATCAGGATGGCGCCGACGGCGGGCGACACGGCGATGCCGATGCCGGCGAAGACGCCCGCCGCCAGCGGCAGCGCGATGACGTTGTAGCCGGCCGCCCACGCCAGGTTCTGGATCATCTTCCGGTAGGCGGCGATCGACAGCCGGATGGTGCCGACCACGCCGCGGGGGTCGCTGGACACCAGCACGACGTCGGCCGACTCGATGGCGACGTCGGTGCCGGCGCCGATGGCCAGGCCGACGTCGGCCCGGGCCAGCGCCGGGGCGTCGTTGACACCGTCGCCGACCATCGCCACCTGGTCGCCCCGCTGCTGGAGCTGGGACACGACGGCGTCCTTCTGGTCGGGCAGGACCTCGGCGAACACCTCGTCGATGCCCAGCTCGCGGGCGACGGCCTCGGCCACTGCCCGGCTGTCGCCGGTGACCATGGCGACCCGCCGGCCGAGGCGGGCCAGCTCGTCCACGGCCTCGCGGGCCTCCGGCCGGATCGCGTCCTCGAGCGCCAGGGCCCCGAGCACCTCGTCCTTCTCCTGCACGAGCACGACGACCGAGGCGCCCCGCGCCTCCCACTCGGCGACGGCCGGGCGCAGGGCGCCGGGGATCTCGAGCTCGAAGCGGCGCAGCAGCTCGCGCCCGCCCGCGTGGTACTCCGTACCGTCGACGACGGCCGAGGCGCCGACCCCGGTGGTCGACGACGAGTCGCTGGCGGCCGGCACGGCCACGCCCCGCTCGCGGGCCGCCCGGACGATGGCCCGGGCCAGCGGGTGCTCGCTGTCGCCCTCGACGGCGGAGGCCAGGGCCAGCACCGCGTCGTCGTCGAGGTCGGGCACGGCGGCCACCCCCGTCACCACGTGCTCGCCCCTGGTGAGCGTGCCGGTCTTGTCGAACAGGACGTTGTCGACGGTCCGCATCCGCTCCAGCGCCAGCCGGTCCTTGACCAGGATGCCGGCCCGGGCGGCCACGGCCGTGGCCAGGGAGACGACCAGCGGGATCGCCAGGCCGAGGGCGTGCGGGCACGCGATGACCAGCACCGTCACGGTCCGCTCGATGGCGGTGCCGACGTCGTCGACCAGCGACCACACCGCGAACGTCACGATGCCGGTGGCGGTGGCCACATAGAACAGGGCGGCCGCGAACCGGTCGGCCAGGGCCTGAGCCCGGCTCTGGCTGGCCTGGGCCTCGGCCACGAGGCGCTGGATGCCGGCCAGCGCCGTGTTCTCGCCCACCGCCTCGACCCGGACCCGGATCGGCGCGTTGGTCGACACCGTCCCCGCCACCACCGGGTCGCCCACGGCCCGGGGCACGGGCCGCGACTCGCCGGTGACCATGGACTCGTCCATGTCGGCGTCGCCCTCGACCACCATGCCGTCGGCCGCGACCCGCCCGCCCGGACGCACGAGCATGACGTCGCCCTGGGCCAGCTCGGACACCGGCACGGTCTCGAGCTGCCCGTCGGCACCCACCCGCTCGGCCTCGTCGGGCAGCAGGGCGGCCAGCGCCGCCAGGGCGCCTTGCGCCTGGCCGATCGCCTTCATCTCCTGCCAGTGGCCCAGCAGCATGATCGTGACGAGCGTGGCCAGCTCCCACCAGAAGTCGAGGTCGAGGACCTCGAACGTGGTCAGCATCGACGCCACGTAGGCGACGCTGATGGCCATGGCGATGAGCAGCATCATCCCCGGGCGCCGGGCCCGGGCCTCGTCGACCGCCCCCGACAGGAACGGCCAGCCGCCCCACCAGAACACGATCGAGCCAAGCACGGGGCCGACCAGGCTGCGGCCGGTGAAGTCCAGCTCGTAGCCGAACCAGTCCATGACCATCTCGCTGGTCACGACGATCGGGACCGTGAGCAGGAACGTCAGCCAGAACTTCCGGCGGAAGATGTCGGGGTCGTGCCCGGCGTGGTCACCGTGCCCGCCGTGGTCCCCATGGCCCCCGTCGCCGCTGTGGGCCCCGTGCGCATGGGCGCCGGCGGACGGGGCATGGTTGTGGTCGCGCGGTGCTGTCGATGTGTCCATCACTGCCTCCGCCCATACCCTATGGGGGTATATGGGGAGGCGCAACCCCTCTGCGGAAGGATTCTCCATGAGCGCGTTCACGAGCCGGGAGATCGAGTACCTGGAGTCCCAGACCATGGGGCGGCTCGCCACCATCGGCCCGGACGGGCGGCCGCACATCGTGCCGCTCACGTACCGGTACAACCCCGACGAGGACACGATCGACCTCGGCGGCATCGACTTCGCCAACACCAAGAAGTGGCGGGACGCCCAGGGCAACCCCCGTGCCACCTTCCTGGTCGACGACTTCTCGCCCACCGAGGCCCACGCCGTCGAGATCCGGGGCGACGCCGAGGTCCACGAGACCGGCGGCGAGGAGATCAACCCCCGGTTCCCCCACTTCGTGCCGCAGTTCATCCGGCTGCGGCCGCGTCGCATCGTGAGCTGGGGCCTGGACGACGGCACCGGCATGACCGCCGAGGGGTTCCGCCACTCGTCCCGCCGGGTCGGCTGAGGGCGTGGACCTGATCGACACCCTGCGCTCGACGGGCGCGGTCCGGGAGTTCCGGCCGGATCCCGTGCCCGACGAGGTGCTGGCCCGGGTTCTCGACAGCGCCCGCTTCGCCCCCAGTGGCGGCAACCGCCAGGGCTGGCGGCTGGTCGTCGTGCAGGATCCGGCCATCCGGCGGCGCCTGCGGGACTGCTACCTCGACGGCTGGTACGACTACCTGGCCATCATGCTGGCCGGGCTGACACCGTGGGCCCCGGTGACCGACCGCTCCGCCGAGGCGTCGGCGCTGGCCGGTGCCTCCCGGCTGGCGGAGCAGGCCCGGGACGCCGGCGGGCGGGGCGGCTTCGCCGAGCAGCTCGACGCGGCGCCGGTGCTGCTGGCGCTGTTCGCCGACCTGCGGGCGCTGTCCGCCGTCGACCGGGACCACGCCCGTTACACGTTCGCCGGCGGGGCGTCGATCTACCCGTTCGCCTGGAACGTCCTGCTGGCGGCGCGGGCCGAGGGCCTGGGCGGGGTCGTCACCACCATGCCGATCCGGCGGGAGGAGGACGTCAAGGCGCTGCTCGGGGCGCCCGCCGAGCTGGCGCTGGCCGCGGTGCTCGCCCTCGGGTACCCCCGGGAGGCACCGCCGACCCGCCTGCGCCGGGCCCCGGTGGCGTCGTTCACCACCGTGGACCGGGTCGACGGGCCGGCGTTCGGGACGTAGGCGGTATCAGCCGCGGAGCTGGCCCACCAGGCGCAGGACGTACCAGAACAGCAACATGACCGAGGCGAACAGCTGCACCGACGCGCCCACGTAGGCCTCGGTCGGGTACCGCCGGATGATCGTCTGTGTCTGGTAGAGGATCGACGCGCCGGCCAGGGCGATCATCGCCACCGAGAACCAGATGCCCAGCTCGAGGCCGAACAGGACCGCGGCCACGATGAGCACGAGCGACGACACCAGGCCCCACAGCACCAGCGGGCGCAGGAACGACAGGTCCTTGCGGGTGACGAAGGCCACGGCGCTGAGGCCGGCGAAGCCGATGGCCGTGATGAGCGCGGCCGCCCACACCGAGGTGGCGCCGTCGGCCTGCACCTCGAAGAAGTAGTAGAGGAACGGGGCGAACAGCAGGGCCTCGGCGAAGGCCAGAGCGAAGAGGCCCAGGTACTGGCGCGAGGGGTTCAGGATGTCGTGGGCGGCGTTGGTGGCCAGCCAGCTGACGATCAGGAACCCGCCGATGATCAGCAGCCAGGTGGGGCCGCTGCCGCTGATCAGGTCGTAGAGGGCTCGCGCCACGCCGAGGTTGATGAACAGGGCCTCGAACGCCACGAAGGCGACGATGGCGGCGAGCAGGTGCTGGTAGACGCGGACGATGAACTCGCCCCGCACGATCTCGTCGTAGGTGGCGACCGGCTGGTAGGCCGGGGGCGCAGCTGACATGCCGTCCTCCTCGGGCCCGGCGCGCGCCGGGCGAGGCCGCCAGCGTACCCACGCCGGACGACCGTCGGGCGGCGGGTCGAACGGGCCACGCCAGAGCGTGATGTCCTGGTCACAGGCGGCGTTAGAGCACTGCTGGCCCCGCTGACGACGCTAGAGTCCCGCCCACGGAATCAACGCGAGACATCGCATTCCCGACCTTGCTGGGCGCGGCGATCACCGGTGAGCAGGATGCGCTCACCGAGATCTTCCGCGCGTACCAGCCCCGCCTGCTGCGCTACCTCAAGGCGCAGGAGCCCCGCATGGCCGAGGACCTCGCCGCCGAGACGTGGCTGGCGGTCGCCCGCGGCCTGCCCCGGTTCCAGGGCGACGAGGCGGCGTTCCGCGGCTGGCTGTTCACGATCGCCCGCAACCGGCTGATCGAGCACCGCCGGCGCGACGCCCGCCGCCGCACCGAGCCGCTCCCCCATGACCGCCTCGACGGGCCGGTCGAGCGGGGCATCGGCGGCGACCCTGCGTGGCTCGTCCTCGAGCAGCTCGGCGTCAAGGAGACGGTCGAGCTGCTGGTGGGCGGGCTGCCACCCGATCAGGCCGAGGCCGTGCTGCTGCGCGTCCTCGGCGCTTTCGACGTGACCGAGGTGGCCCGCATCATGGGCCGCACGCCGGGCTCGGTGCGCGTCATGTGCCATCGGGCGCTCAAGCGCCTGGCGGCCAAGATGACTCAGGAGGCGCTGGCGGAATGACCTCCGACGACCGCTGGACCGACATGACCACCTTCGACGAGGAGCTCGACGCCCTGCTGAGCGGCACGGCCCCCGCCCCCGAGGCACCGGCCTGGTGCAGCGACGTGGCGGTGCTGGTGCGCACGCTCCAGGCGCCCGCGCGCCCGGGCGAGCTGGCCGGCGAGGCCGACATCGTCGCCCGCATGCGCGAGCTGCTCACCCTGCCGATCGACGACGGCGACGACGCGTCGGGCGCCGGCGAGGACGACGTGCCGAGGATCGCCGCGGTCGCCGTCGAGCCGGCCGAGGCCGGCGAGCCCACCGACGTCGACGATGCGGCCGACGACGAGGACGTCGACCCGCTCGATGCGAGCCCCGGGCTGCTGCGGTCCCGGATGGGGCTGACCGACCTGGACGACTACCGGGCCAAGCACGGCGAGAGGACCTACATCGCCAAGCACGCCGCGGCCCGGCTGGAGGCGTCGCGCTACCCGGTGGCCCGCACGGTCGGCCGGGTCGTGGCCATGAAGGCTGCGGCGGTCACCACCGCCGTGGTGATCGGCGTGGCCGCGGCGGCCGCCGCCACGACCGGCATCGTGGCCACCGTGGTCGTCCCCGCCATCAACGATCACGTCCGCCGCCCGCCCGTGGTGTCGCAGGCCCCGGCCGACAAGGACGACGACGCCGGCACGACCCGCGGCGAGGGCCGGTCCGGCGGCGGCCGCGACGGCGACGACTCGCCGTCCGCCACCTGCTCGAACGTCCTGATCATGTGCCCGCCGGCCGTGTCGGTCCCGGCCGACCCCGGCACCCCCACGCCGGCCCCGGGGTCGTCGACGGCGACCACGGCGCCCGCCACGACGTCGACCACGTCCTCCACGACCTCGACGACGTCGACGACAGAGCCCGAGCCGCCGACTACGCCGACGACCACGCCCACGACCGAGCCCCCGCCGACGACCGAGCCGCAGCCGACGACCCTCGAGTCGGGCGGGGGCTGAACCCGGGTCAGAAATTTTCTCGCGGGGTGTAACGCGCGGGACGGGTCACGCGATCTAGAGGGTGCAACAACTCTGCTTCGGTGCTGGGGAGAAAGTTCGGGCGGACTTCACTCCCCACCGTTGGACCTTCGGGTGAGCGGGCGGACCACCGGATGCAGAGGTGGGTGAGCCGGGGTCGGGCGGGCGACCCCGGACACGCACCGGAGTGGGACAGGGCTCGGTGCGCCCAGGCCACCCGGTTGCGCGCCCCCCCGGTTCCCCTACCGGGGGCGCAGCGCGGTCAGCTCGACGACGTTGTCGTGGAGCACCCTGCGGCGGTCCGCCTGCTCGAGCGCCTTCGCCTCGGCCAGGTAATCGAGCGGCGCCGGCAGCCCCTCGATGTGGGGCCAATCGGAGCCGAACAGGACCCGGTCGGCGCCCATCCACTGCACCACCGCGGTCAGGTCGTCCTCCCAGAACGGGTTGATCCAGACGTGCCGCCGGAAGATGTCGACCGGGTCACCCGCGAACCAGCCCCGCATCTTGCGGTCGGCCGAGCGCAGCTTGCGGAACAGGTCGGGCAGGAACTCGGCGCCGTTCTCGACCGAGGCGACCCGCAGGTTCGGGTACTTGCGCAGGTGGTTGGACAGGATCAGCGAGATCAGCCAGTCGTGGACGGCCTGTTCGATGGCGAAGTTCTTGAGCGAGGGGGCGTACCCGCCGGAGAACGTGGCGGCGAAGCCGTCGACCGCGTAGCCCTGGGAAGACACCCCGCTGTCCCCGGCGTGGACCACGACCGTGATGCCGGCCTCGTCGACCCGTGCCCAGAACGGGTCGAACATCGGGTCGAACGGCGAGCGCCGGCCCACCGCGGTGGTGGGGGCGGCCGCCCGCATGACCAGGAGGCGGGCGCCCTCGCCCAGCGCCCACGCCAGCTCCTCGACCGCCCAGGCCGGGTCGGCCAGGGCGATGTAGGGGGCGGCGAAGATGCGGTCGTCGTGGGCGAAGCCCCAGTCCTCGGCCAGCCAGCGATTGAATGCCCGGAACGTGTGTCCGACGGCCTCGGGGTCGTGGTGGAGGGGCTCCTCGTAGATCATGCCGAGCGTCGGGAACAGCCAGCAGCCGGCCAGGCCCTGGTCGTCGAGCGTGGCGAGGCGGGCGTCCCGATCCCTGTACTCGGGCCGGATCGGCTCGTGGTCCCGCAGCCTGGCCAGCGGGTTGATGCCCTCGGTGTTGCCCCGGAAGTAGTCGTAGAGGCAGCCGGGCTTGGACACCGGGTCGAACGTCGCATTGCTGACGGCCCGGCTCACCCGCCCACCGAGCACGTGGTACTGCTTGCCCTCGATCGTGGCCCACTGGACGCAGCGGGGCCCCAGGGCGGGGTCGAGGTGCCGGGTGAACGCGTCGATCGCTTCGTAGTAGTGCTGATCGGCGTCGAGGATCGGGTGCCCGGGATCGGCCATGCGCCCAGGGTAGAACAGGTTCTCGCTAGAGGGGCCACCGACGGCCCGGGCCACGGGCATCGGGTCGTCAGCCGTCGAACGACACCCGGGCGTCGTCGAAGCCGCGCACGCCCGCCACGACCGTGGCCTCCTCCTCCACCGCCTTGCGGGCGGCGGCCGGGAGCTTGGCGAACGGCTCGACGGTCACGTCCAGCCGCTTGCCGGACCCCTTGGTCCGCCAGGCGCCTGCGACCTCGCCGTCCACCAGCAGGCCCCCGGGATGCCCGAGCATCGGCCACAGGACCTTGCGGTGGGCCTTGCCCGGCACCACCAGCTCGCGGTCACGGGCCAGCAGCCACGGATCCGACCGGGGCAGCAGTCGCACGAGGTCGGCCGGCGGGGCGGTGAGCAGGTCGTCGAGCTGGTCCTCGGGCAACCACGCCTTGCGGCCCTCGACCCGGACCTCGGCCAGGCCGTCGGGCCAGTCGGGCTTCACCGCCCGCTGGGTCGTCCCGATGTAGGCCGCCACCTCGCCGGCCGTGGCGGGGCCGTGGATCCGGAGGTAGCCGTCGACGATCAGGCCGCCGCCGTCGTGCCGGTCGGGCACGCCCTTCCACCGCGGGATCGGCGCCAGCTCCAGGGGGCTGGACCCCGGCACGAGGCGGGTCCCGGACGGCAGGCCGGACAGCCGCATGACCTGGTCCTGGATGTGGACGACCCCGCAGCTCCGGCAGTAGGCCGTCACCTCGTCGGGCGCGGCCTTGGTCAGGTCGGTGCTGGCCTCGCCCTTGGACATCGGGCCGGTGACCACACCGGCCATCGCCTCGGCGGCGGCGTGGAGGGCCTCGAGCGGGTCGGTGCCCGCCTTCTTGAGCTCCGGGGCGATGCCGCCCATGCGGGCGCCCGCGTCGGTCCCGTCGAGCGGCCACAGCGCCCGGGCCAGGCCGGCGAGGTCCGAACGCCGGTGGTAGTGGGGGGCGCCCCGCACGCTCCAGACCAGGACCCAGCCGTCGGGGATGGATGGGAGCTTCCTGCCGACCGGGAGGCGGGCGGCGAGCGTCTGGACCGCGGTGCCCGTCGGCGAGTCCTGGACGCCCAGGTCGACGATGGCCAGGTCGTCGGGGTCCTTGGCCGTGCGGTCCAAGCCGTGCGTCCGGACCCGGTGGGCCATGACCTGCTCACGGCTGACGGTGCGTGCGGAGGTCACGGTTCTACCCTTACCCTTCCAGCCGCCAGTTCCATGTGGTCGAGTGGGGCTCGGCCCGGTAGCCGCCCGAGCCCTCGAAGCCGGCGAACACGCCGGTGCCCGAGCCGGGAACGACGGTCCAGGCGACGTCCACGGCGCCGTCGAACACAGCCTCGTTGCGCAGGGCGACGGTGCCCTCCTCGCCACGGACGGTGGCCCGGAGGTACTCGATGCCGACGCCTGAGCCCCGGGTCTCGGTGCCGTAGTACATGGCGTACTGGCAGGTCGACGTGCCCTCGATGTCGCCCTCGTAGTGGAACTCCACCGTGGCGCGGGCGACGCGGGGCACGGGCGCGCCGCTGTCGTAGCCGGGGACCTCGTCCCACGACGTGAACGTGGCCGAGCCGGTCAGGTTCTGGGTCATGATCGGACCGTACCCAGGATTCCGGACAGGTTCGGTCCGGGTCATGTGCGAAGATCGCGGAATGTTGGAGACGTCCGCCCGGCTCCTGCGGCTGCTGTCGCTGCTGCAGGCACGGCCGGCGTGGACGGCGCCCGAGCTGGCCGACCGGCTGGGCGTCACCGAGCGGACCGTGCGGCGCGACGTCACCCGGCTGCGCGACCTGGGCTACCCCGTCGAGGCCGAGCCGGGGCCGCACGGCGGCTACCAGCTGGGCCGCGGCGGGGCGCTGCCGCCGCTTCTGCTGGACGACGACGAGGCGGTGGCGGTGGCGGTCGGGCTGCGGGCGGCGGCCGACGGCAGCGTGACCGGGCTCGACGACGCCACGGTGTCGGCACTGGCCAAGCTCGACCAGGTCCTGCCGGCCCGGCTGGCGGCGCGGGTGCGGGCGGTGCACGGCGCCACGGCCGAGCTCCGGGGCCGCGACCCCGACCGGGTCGATGCGGAGGTGCTGGTCACGCTGGCCCACGCCTGCCGGGCGGGCGAGCGGGTTCGGCTGGGCTACGCCGCCGGCGGCCGGCCGGGCGCCCCGCCGGGCGAGCCCCGGGAGCGTCTGGTCGACCCGCTGCGGCTGGTGCGGTTCGGGCCCCGCTGGTACCTCGTGGCCCGGGACGTGGACCGGGGCGAGTGGCGGACCTACCGGGTCGATCGGGTCACGTCGGCCGCCCCCACCGGCGCCCGCTCGGAGCCGGTCGACCCGCCCGACCCCGTGGCGTTCGTCGCCGCCGGGATGGCGGTGGCGCCCTACGCGGTGCAGGCCACGGTGCGGCTGCGGCTGCCTTCGGCCGAGGCGCTGGAGGTGATCCCCCGCACCGTCGGCGTCCACCGGCCCGACGGCCCGGGCGCCACGATCGTCGAGACCGGTGGCGGCACGGTGGCCGGTCTCACCCGCTACCTCGCAGGCCTGGGCGTGCCCCTCGAGGTCCTCGACCCGCCGGAGCTCCGGGCGTCGCTCCGTGCCTACGTCGAGGCGCTGGCGGCGGCGAACGGGGGTTGACCGCTCAGGCCGGGCGGCGGAGCCAGGCGAGGGCGCGGGCGGCCCAGCCCGGGGGTGACGGCGTGCGCGTCGGGGCGGGGTCCGGGGTGGCCGCGGCGGCCAGGCCCGTGACGACCAAGCCGGCCAGGGCGGCGGCCTTCTCGGCCGGGACGCGGACCGCGCCGGTGCAGACGTCGTCGCGCCAGGTGCTCACGACGAACTGGCGGGTCTCCGGGTGCCAGGTCGCTCGCAGGTGCTGCCCGTTGTGGCGGGCGTCCTCGATGAGCACCCGCCTCCGACCGGTCGGCACCTCACCCATGCGGTGATTGTGCGGGACCGTCACGGGGCAGGCAATACCCCTGATGGCGCTGCCGGACTTCCTCATCGTCGGGGCTCCCAAGGCGGGGACCACCGCACTGCATGCCGCGCTGGACACGCACCCCCAGCTGTACCTGTCGCCGGTCAAGGAACCGAAGTTCTTCCTGTGCGACGGCCGGCCGCCCACGCCAGGCACGGGACCCGGCGACGCGCACAGCGCCCGGGAGTGGATCTGGCGCCGCGATCGCTACGAGGCGCTGTTCGCCGACGCCCCCGCCGGGATGCTGCGGGGCGAGAGCACCCCGCTGTACCTGTACGACCCGGCGGCGCACGAGCGGATCCGGCGGCTGATGCCCGAGGCCAAGCTGGTGGCGCTGCTGCGGGACCCCGTCGACCGGGCCCACTCCAACTGGATGCACCTGTGGTCCGACGGGCTCGAGCCGATCGGCGACTTCGTCGCCGCCTGCCGGGCCGAGGACGAGCGGGTGCGGGCCGGGTACGCCCCGTTCTGGCACTACCGCCGGATCGGCCGCTACGGCGAGCAGCTCGAGCACCTGTACTCGCTGTTCGACCACGCCCAGGTGCTCCTGGTGCGCTACCGGGACCTGGTCGACCGGCCGGCGGAGACGCTCGACCGCCTCGCCCGCTTCCTGGGCGTCGCCCCCGGGCTGGCCCGGCCGCCGGAGCCCGAGAACGTCCGGCCGTTCGTGCCCGACGGCGCCCGCACCCGGGCCCTGGCCCGAGCGTTGCGGGCCGGTGCCCGGGTCGGCACCTGGCTCCCGCCCCGGGCGTGGCGCGTCGCCAGCCGGCCGCTGACCGGGGCCCTCCAGCGCCGCGGGGCCACCCGCCCCCGGCTTACGCCGGACGAGCGGGCCGAGGTGCTGGCACCGCTGGTCGACGACATCCGCCGGCTGGAGCGCGTGACCGGGCAGTCGTTCGCCGACTGGATCCACGGCGAGGGACAGGGCGAGTTCTCGGCCCGCCGCCCGGTCGAGGCACCGGTCCCGGCCCGCGGCGCCTAGGGGACAACCTCGGTGCGGATCTCGTGGGCCCCGTCCGCCCTCGTGGCCTCGTAGTACAGCCGCCGCCCGCCGCCGGGCAGCTCGACCACGCTCAGGTACCGGAGGCCACCGCCCCCGTGGGGCGATGCGGCCGCCGGCCCCTCCCCGACAGCCCGGAAGCCGCCCTCCGGGACCGCGACCGCGATCCCGGTGCGCTCCTCCCAGTTCTCGGCCGCGCTGGCCCGACCGTCGTAGACCGCCACCGCCCCGCCCGCCAGGACGCTGGTGATGCGGGCGCCCCGCTGGTCCCAGCCGCCCGGCGTGCCCGTGAGGGCGTCGGCGCCCCAGAACCAGGCCAGGCCATCGTCGCTCGTGGCGTGACGGGACGCCATCCGGTCGGCCTCGTGTGGCACCTCCAGGGGGTGGCAGCACACCCACGCCTCCCAGCGGCCCTCCTCCCGGCAGTGCACGACCGGGTCTTTCACGCCGGTGGCGGCGTCTCCCGGCCACACCGTCACCCGGCGGGCCGGGTCGAACGACGCCGGGTCGGGAGCGTCGAGGGCGTCGACCCACCAGTGCAGGGACCCCGGCGTCGAGCAGCCGACGTACAGCCGCCAGCCGCCGTCGGGCCGCCGGACCAGCGCGGGCCGCTCCAGCGACGCGGCCCCGAACCCGTCCCGCTCCACCCGGCCGATCTCCTCGAACGCGACGCCGTCGTCCGACCGGGCCAGCACCACCGCGTAGCCCCGACCGTGACCCACGGGCCGCCGTAGCCGGTAGGCCAGCACGATCCCGCCGTCGACGCCCACCGCGGACGGCCCACCGGCCCAGTGGCCTGGTCCGGGCTCGGGCGGCGGCACCGCCACAACGGACCGGGTCCAGTCGGGGATGGGGGCACCGGTGAGGGTCGTCGCCACGGGCTCACCCTAGGCAGCCCGCGGGCGGCGGCGATCAGCGCCGGGCCCCCCCGCCGCGGGAGTGGCTGTGCCCGCGAAGGTCTATCCCGCCCTCATCGACGCGGCGTGCGGAGGCGGTCGAGCCGCCGGCGGTCCTGCTTGGTCGGCCGCCCGGTCCCGCGATCCCGGGCGAACACCGGGACCGCCTTCCCGTCCGTCGGAGGCGGCGGGCTGTGGTCGACGAAGCAGCCGGCTGCGACCGGCGCGCCCACCCGCTTGTCGATCAGCCGCACGACCTCCAGCACCCGGCGTCGCCCGCCGAGCGTCGCCTCCACCCGGTCACCCGCCCGGACCTGCGTGGCCGGCTTGGCCGGCGTGCCGTTGACGCGCACGTGCCCACCCCGGCACGCCTCCGTCGCCACGCTGCGCGTCTTCGTCACCCGCACCGCCCACAGCCAGCGGTCGACGCGGGCGGCAGTCAGCTCGTCGGCAGCCACCGGTGCAGGCCCACGGCCTTGGCCCAGATGGGCACGACCGCGTCCACCAGGGCATCGACGTCCTGAGGCTGCTCGCGGTACACGAGCTGGTCGTAGGCCAGCTGGACCGTCATCGACTGGAGCGCGAGCGCGGTCAGCCACGGGTTGACGGTCGGGTCGCAGATGCCCTTGTCCTGGAGGTCGGTGATCCACTGCTCCAGCCGCTTGGCGCCGCGCATGAGCGTCCCCCGCCGGTTGCGGCGCACGCCGTCGTCCTGGGACCACACCAGCTCGATGGACTGGGCGATGACGCGGTTGCGCCGGCACACGAGGAAGTAGCTGCGGATGCTGTAGGCCAGGTCCCGGACCGGGTGGCGATGGGGGTTGTCGGGGTCCTGTTGGGGATAGGAGTACAGCTCCTCGAGCGCCCGGCCCGCGGCGACCCGGAACAGCGACTCCTTGGAGTCGAAGTACGAGTAGAAGGTGCCCATCGAGACTCCGGCGCGGGCGGAGATCTCCGCGATGCGGACGTCACCGTAGGGCTGCTCGCTGAACACCTCCCAGGCGGCGTCCTCGAGCGCCTCGCGGTTCGAGCGGCCGCGCGGAACCTGCTCCCGCTCGGCGGGCTCTCGCAGCTCGCGGATCCCCTCCGGTGCGGCGTCAGCGGACATCGCGGTGCCTCACCATGCAAACGAACGTAGCCGCTGGCGGGCGAGGCGTCGTCAGCAACCGGACCGATCGAGACGGGCCAGGAACGCGCCGGCGCCGGTGAGCCGCGCCCCCCGCGCGGCGGCGCGCGCCGCCAGCGCGCGGTCGGACGTCACCACCTCCACCGGTCCGTCCAGCTCCGCCAGGTCCTCGACGATCCGGTCGTCCGCCGCGTCCCGGCCGCGGCGGCGGGCGTAGCGCACAGTCACGCCGCCGTGGTCGCCCTCGGGCAGGCCGGGCACCGCGGCGTCGAGCACGAGCACCACGGGCGTGCCGGGCTCGGCCGCCGCCAGGCACTGGATCCGGCCCAGCAGCCGCCGCGCGGCGCCCGGCCGGTCGCGCCACCAGCCGTCGGGCCGCGCGCCCATCACGTTGTGGCCGTCGACGACGAGGGTGGGCACACCCCACGTCTAGCCGCCGTGAATCACCCGTGCCGGGCGATGCCGCGGCCGCCGGCGAGCGCACCATTACGGCATCACACCGCCTTCCAAGGAGCTGAAGTGACCGACTTCGACGCGGAGTTCACGTCGCCGGCCCCGCCGCCACCGCCCCGCCCCATCGAGTACGCCGACGCCGACACCCGCGGGTGGTGGGTGTCGGTGGTGGGCGGCCTCCTGCTGGTGCTGCTGGGCCTGTGGGTGCTCACCAACCTCTACGAGTCCGTGGTCGTGCTGGCCTGGCTGGTCGGCATCTCGCTCATCGTCACCGGCATCGTCGAGGTCCTGGCGCTGCACGGTGAGGAGGGGACGGGCCTGGCCGTGTGGATCGCCGGCGCGCTGCTCGTGGCCGCCGGGATCGTCGTGCTCGTGTGGCCCGACATCACGCTGTGGGTCCTCGCCGTGCTGGCCGGCGTCGCCCTCCTGCTGGCCGGCCTGGTTCGGGTGGCGCTGGCGTTCGCCGACCGCGACTCCCCCGACTTCGCCCTCCAGTTGGGCATCGGCGCCATCGGCATCGTGCTCGGCGTCGTCGTGCTGGTGTGGCCCGACGCCACCCTCGTGGTGCTGGCCTTCCTGCTCGGCGTGCGGTTCATCGTCAGCGGCGTCGTGGCGATCGGCGTCGGCTGGCAGATGCACCGCCTCGCGGCACCCTGACCTCGATCCGGCGTCCCTCGGTCCCGACGTTGCGGCCGGGGGGCGTCGCACCCTAGGAATCGTCCATGGCGACGATGCGGGCCTGGGCGGTCGAGCGGCCGGCGCCGATCGACGAGGGCCCGCTCGTCGCCGTCGAACGCCCGGTCCCCGACCCGGGGCCGGGCGAGGTGCGCGTCCGCGTCCGCACCTGCGGCGTGTGCCGGACCGACCTTCACGTCACCGAGGGCGACCTCCCGCCCCACCGTCCCTGGGTCGTTCCCGGGCACGAGGTCGTCGGCACGGTCGAGGCGGCGGGCCCGGGCGCCGAGCGGTTCCGGAGCGGCGAGCGGATCGGCATCCCCTGGCTGCGCCACACCTGCGGAACCTGCCGGTTCTGCCGGCGGGGCGACGAGAACCTGTGCGTGGCCCCCGCCTTCACCGGCTGGGACGCCGACGGCGGCTACGCCACCCACGCGGTGGTCGACGAGCGCTACGCCTACCGCCTGCCGGACGCGTTCGACGACCGCCGGGCCGCCCCCTTGCTGTGCGCCGGCATCATCGGCTACCGGGCGCTGCGGGCCGCGGCGCTGCCGCCGGGCGGCCGCCTCGGGGTCTACGGGTTCGGCGGCTCGGCCCACCTCGCCGCCCAGGTGGCGCTCCACGAGGGGGCGACCGTGCACGTCCTCACCCGGGGCGAGGAGGCCCGCCGCCTCGCGCTGGACCTGGGCGCGGCGACGGCCGGAGGCCCGGACGACGAGCCCCCCGAGCCGCTCGACGCCGCCGTGCTGTTCGCGCCCGCGGGCGAGCTCGTGCCGGTGGCGCTGCGGGCCCTCGACCGCGGCGGCACGCTGGCGGTCGCGGGCATCCACCTGAGCGACGTCCCGCCGCTCGTGTACGAGCGCGACCTGTTCTACGAGCGCCGGCTGCGCAGCGTCACGGCCAACACCCGACGCGACGGCGAGGAGTTCCTGGCGCTGGCCGCCC
>Ga0075428_100000073_pt1 | contig 82199 bp, 53 predicted proteins | sample RhiMetdeltSRZDD2_FD_75291 | JGI IMG/M metagenome (GOLD analysis project Ga0075428, IMG submission 75291) | Populus rhizosphere microbial communities from Tennessee, USA - Rhizosphere MetaG P. deltoides SRZDD2 | ecosystem: Host-associated > Plants > Roots > Rhizosphere > Soil | place: USA... | reverse complement strand
GCTTCTGAGATCGCACGCAGCCTGGTCCAGTCTGAGACCGTCCTCTTGTCGAAGGCGACCCGCAGCGCGGGAACCAGACCCACCGCACATGCCGCGCCCACCGCCGCGATCCGTGAGTAGCTTTCCGACGCCACGTTCATGGCGAGTTGTGTCGCCGTCGCCGCCAATGCCGCCCCGCACAGAACGAGCAACAGCGACGCGAAACGGTACTTCACTATCTTTGCCTTGAGCCGGTCGGCCGTGCGCGACCAGCTTCGTTGCTGCTGCCATGCCTCCTTCACCGGATCCGGCATGCCCGAACCCAAACAGCCGGCTTGGACCTCGCCGCCGCGGAGGAATCGCCCTGGGCCGCGAGGCCACCGGCGGCGGCCCAGACGCAGACGGCCAGCAGCACGAGCAGAAGCAGGGCGCCGCAGACGATTATCGGGACCAACCAACGCCTTCGCTCATCCTCGGACGCCTTCTTCTCCCGCACCACGGCCGGTGGGGGCGTGGGTGGCATCTGGCCCGGACCGCGAGCGCTCTCCGGCAGTTGCGGCTCAGCCGGTTGCGGCTCAGCCGGTTGCGGCTCAGCCGGTTGCGGCTCAGCCGGTTGCGGCTCAGCCGGTTGCGGCTCAGCCGGTTGCGGCTCAGCCCGTTGCGGCTCAGCCCGTTGCGGCTCAGCCCGTTGCGGCTCAGCCGGTTGCGGCTCCACCAACTCCGGCTCCGGTGACTCCAGCTGTTGAGCCTCCGGCGGTTGCGGCGGCTGCGGCCTGGCGGGAAATGCGTGGAGACGCTCTTTGACGATGCGGATCTGGTGCTCGGCTTCCGCCATCAAGTCGTGGCGGCGGGCCATATCGTCGATGATGGCCAAGGCTTCCGCCCGCTTCTCCGGGTCCTCATCGGACTCGGCGACCGCGCCAAGCTTGGATGTCACCAGGATCTGCTCGTCGACGGTTCTGGCATCGCGCGCCTGTCGCCCGAGTTGGGAGAGGTACGAGACCGGCACCGGAGGCTTTTGCGGCAAGGGAGACGGCAGTGCCACCGCCTCCGGCATACCGTTGACGGCGTTCACGAGCCGGATCACGCCTTGTTGACCCGAGTGGGTGTAATTGACGATGTGCAGCTGCGCCAAGTCGGCGGGAAGGCTCGCGGCACCCACCGGCTCCACCATCACCGGCAGGAGGGGCTTGCGGAGATCGAGGGCATACGCCTTCTCCGCCGTGCACGCCTCCGATTTCAGCGAGGACCGCGACAGCACGTAGAGGAAGATGTCGCATTGCTCGATCTGCTTGAGGATCTCGGCCCACCACTTGGCACCGCCGGTCAGGCTCTCGTCCAGCCACACCTGGTTACCCAGCAGGCGAAGCGTCTCCGACAAGGCTCCGACCTGGGCTCTATCTTTCCTGGCGTACGAGATGAAGATGGACCTAGTGGCCATGGGCGACCTCCGGCAATGACAATCCCATACTTGCCGACGATCGCGGACAGACGAGTCAATACCTCCAAAAATGGGCCGGCCGACGGCCCTATAGTTATCATGCCCTCCGCACGGCTGGGCGGTCTCAGTTAAAACACGCCTCCAAGCCGCCACACACCACCGGCGACGAGCGAGATCAGTATCACCGCCACCACGATCCGGATGAATATTCTCGCCGCCCGGCTGCGCCCGGGGCTGGTCGCGCTGTCGGCGAAGGCGGAGATGCCGGCCACCGCGCCGCCGGGCGACAGGAAGCTGCTGTTCTCATTCCATGGCACCAGCTGTGGGGCCTGGGAGGGTGGTACTTCCTTGAACGTCTCGGAATCCTCAGGCGTCGTCGTCATGGATCCATGATAACCGCCGTGATAAACAGCCATAGATATGGTCAACTATCTCGCTCAGCGGCGGCCACGACTTGTCTTGGGGCGGAGTTCGGGTTACGAAGTGAACAGGTTTCGATCGGAAGGAGCACCGTATGCGTGCGACCCTGACCGCCTTCGCCACCGCCGGCCTGCTCGCCGCCGTCATGAGCGGCCCGACCGCCGCCACGGCCGACCCGCCACACCAACCGGGCGGCCCGTGCCTGCAGCCAGACCAGAACGTCAGCTTGGCCAGCGTCGCCGGCTACGCCGACGTCGTCCAGACCCTCGACCGCATCGAACGCACCAGCAACGGCCTGGTCTCCGTCGCCTCGGCGGGCAGATCCGGCGAGGGCCGCGAACTGCTCTACGCCACCGTCGGCAGCGGCCCGACGACGTTCTGGCTGCAGGCGCGGATCCACGGCAATGAACTGCACAGCACCGAGGCGGCGCTGCAGATCCTCGACCACCTGGCCAGCGGCGCCCCGGACGCCCGGCTCATCCGGGAGAACCTGACAGTCGTGGTGATCCCGATGTACAACCCCGATGGCGCCGAGGCCAACATCCGGCAGAGCACCACCCCGAACCGGATCGACCTCAACCGCGACTGGGAGAACTTCGCCCAACCGGAGTCGGTCGCCTTCTGGCGACTCTGGCGCGACGTCGCCCCCCAGCTCGCGCTCGACCTGCACCACATGGGCCAGGCCCCCGTCGTCAACGGCACCAACGACCTCAACCAGTTCCAGATCGGCGCCCGCTCGATCGACCCGGCGCGCATGACCGCCCAGCAATGGCTCACCAACCGGCAGATGGCCATGCTCAGCGTGGACGCGTTGGACCGTTACGGTCTGGCCAACGTTGCCCACTACCCCATCATCGACATCACCAATGCCGCGCTCAGCCGCATGCTGATGGGCGGGACCGCACCCGCCGGCGAGCAGCCCGTCACCCAGACACCCACCACCGGCGCCATCTTCTATGAGGTGCGTTCGGTCGGCCAGAAGAGCAACGGCCAGCTCGAGAACCTCTTCCGCATCCCCACCATGGCGGTCCTGACCGCGGCCGCCGACGGGTCGCTGACGTCCTACGACGTTTCGCGCTACCCCAACCTGCCCTTCGCCACTCAGGGCCCCTGCGGCGTCTAATCCCAAGCGCTCTCGGTAGGAAGCAGGGTTGTGCTTCCTACCGGGAGCGCGGACAACCGCGCCCGATGCCGGTCTCGCCGCTACGACAAGTCAAGCGACATGATGTCGAAGACGACCCCGAGCAGCGTTGCGGCCCAGCCTACGATGATTGCCACGATGGCAAGACCACGGCCGGGTTGCTGTTGTCGAATGCACTGACCTTTCGCCACGTGACCGAGGATGGCACCAGTCGCCGGTATCACCGGGCAGAAGAGGAGCACCAATCCGATCGCCGCCATGATGACGGCAATCAGCGCTAGCGGGTTCTTGGAAGGCCTTGCAGGCGCGGGTCTGCCCACAGCCGGCGTAGGGGTAGGGCGGACTGGTGGTGCCACCGGCGCGACGGGAGCGCTTGTCGATGGTGGGCCGGGCGCCATGGTGACGTAGGTCGATATAGGTGGCGTCGGGGTAGGGGGAACTGGTGGTGCCACCGGCGCGACGGGAGCGCTTGTCGATGGTGGGCTGGGCGCCATGGTGACGTAGGTCGATATAGGCGGCGTCGGGGTAGGGGGAACTGGTGGTGCCACCGGCGCGACCGGCGCGGGAGTGATGGGGGCCGATGTGGTGATGCTCGTTGGAGCTGGGAAGGCGGCGGTTGCGGCCAGCGCGCGGGTGGCCTCGGCCCGGACTTGGGAACTGTCGTCCTCGGCTTGGAGACGTTGCAACTCCCGGCGGGCCGCGACGGCGATACCTCCAGGCCTTTGGGCCAGCTCGAGAAGTTGGCTGACCGCCGAAAGCCGTATGGGTACCCGGTCGTGGCGCAGATCCTCGAGCAGACTTGTGGACAACCTGCCGCCGTATGGGCTTTGCGCGATGATGAAAGCGCCCGACATCGCGGAGCTTGACTTCGTCGGCACTTGTCCCAAACCCTGAGCTGTCACCTCTCGGAACGCGTAGGTGTACCACTCGTCGACCGAGATCTCACCGTCGCCGTCCAGGTCGGCTTTTCCGCTGCGCAGCCCGTCGACCAGCGCGGCGGTGAACACCGACGGTCGCAGCACGTCCCGTTGAGCCACCGCCGCGCCCCTCAAAGGCATATTCCGTGGCGCTGGAGGCCGTGAGCACCACCCGGCCGCTGTGCCCGAACTCCTCCTCGATGTTGACCGAGCGATCCGCTCGGGCGCTCATGTCACGCGCGTAAGCGCCGCTGAAACAGCAATCCAAGATCAGAACCATGTGCCGGGCCCGGGTCTGCGCCATCTGGCTGTCCAAAAAGGACGCCGGCACGGCGGTGGCGCCCAGCGTAGCCATCTCGGTGTCGGTCGCCGCCAGATGTAGCCGGTTCTGGCGGTCTTTGACCCCGTGGCAGGAGAAATGAATCATCAACAGGTCATCGGGGTCGCGATTGGACAGGAATCTCGCCACCTGGCGGCGGATCGTCCGCTCATCGCTGTTATGCAAAACCTCGACATGGTACCCACCGACACGCTCATCGGCCAACACGCCGGCCAATGCTTGGGCATCGACCGCGGGCGAGCGGAGCTGGCTCAATGCCGGATCGGCATAGGAGTCGGTGGCCACAATCAACGCAAATCGGCGTGTGGTCGCAGCCATGGGTGTGCGCATCAAATGCGACACCAACTCGTTCAGTTCTGGACCGGCCTTGGCCGGCAGCTCCACACCGCCGACCCGCACTCGCAGCCGGCGTCCACCGTGGGCTCCCTTGTGCTCGCGCCAGGCCCGCAAGAACGAAAGCACGTCCGCAATGGCTGCCGCCGTCTGAACCGCTCCCACCACCACAGTCAACAGGGAGACAGGATCAATCAGCCGGGCCTGGTGAGTCGGCTCCGCCTCGATCGCCCGTTGCCGGCCAGACCGCGCCGCAACTCCGCGACCTCAGCCGGATCCAACGCCTGGCCGGACAGGTCGTACACCTCTAATAGAAACTTCCCACCGCCGACGTCAGTCACCGGCCCACTCCTACTCACGAGCATCCGGCCTATCGACCAACGCCCAGGTTAACAATTCATTGGACGCTCCTCTGTCACCTGAACGACAGCACCACGGAAGGAATGACGCGGAAGGTGGTCGTAAACTGTCCTGTATGGACAGTGCCGCCCTGATCGCGGACCGCGCCGACGATGATGCGGTACGGGGTATCGCTTTCCAGCGGCACCGCGGGTTGCAGCGTCACGCTGTTGGCCGCCGCGTCATATGAGAGCGTGACGGCTACGGCCGCGCCGGTCCGGCCGTGCACGAGCGACACGGTCGACGCGTCGACCGAGGCCGGATCGAGCACTCGCTGGAACGTCACACCCGGTACCGCGTCCCGGACCACATTTACCGCGAAGTCGGCCGGCGTCACATCGCGCACCCACAAGGGATCCCGGCCCGGTGCCCGGCCGGCCTGGTCGCCGAGCACGAGCATGCCATTGTTGTAGTCGGCGATCACCGCGTCCGGGCGCCCGTCACCATTCACGTCGCCCAGTGCGAGCCCTTGGACGTTGTAGCGGGTCGCATAGGGAACAACGTTTGTCACCGGCGTCCCGAGCGTACCGTCCGGACGCTGCGTCAGCGCGCTGAGCAGTCGATGTCCACCGTGGACGGTGACCACATCGGCGCGCGAGTCACCGTCGAGATCCGCGGCCTCGATCGGCTCCGGGATGTCCCGGGTCTGATAGACGTCGGGAACTGTCAGCCCGCCCTCGGCCGTCTGCCGGAAGACGTTGAGCCGCGCCGACGGGTAGTTGCCGCCGACCGAGGCGACAATGTCGGCCCGCCCATCGCCGCTCACATCGGCGATCTCGATTCCCGATACACCGTAGTTGTCCACCCGCACGGTCTCGTGCTCGGTCCGGGTCCAGCCCGGGTCGGTTCGGTGGTAGACCTGGATCCGCAGGCCGGAGAAGCCGGCGATGTCGGGGCGGCCGTCGCCGTCCACATCGCCCACCTCAATCTCACCCGGCTGGTCCGGGCTCACCGTCGACCGGAGCAGGCTGCCGTCCGGTCCACGGGTGAGCAGCCAGATGCCTTGGGCGCCACTGACAATCAGATCCGCATCGCCGTCGGCGTCCATGTCCGCGGCGACCAGATGCGCCGCGCCGGTCGTGTCCGGGAGCAGCCAGCCCAGCTCCAGCGCGCCGGAACCGTTCTGCTGGAAGACTTCCACCCCGGCCGCGGTGGCCAGCGCCACGTCGAGCCGGCCATCGCCGTCGACGTCGAATAGACCCATGCCGGATCCTGTGTCCGCGCCCAAGGACAGCCGGGTCGGGTACCGCATCGGTGTGGCCAGCGAACCGTCAGCGTTCTGCGCGAAGACGAACAGCTTGTACTGGTCGGCCGGGTTGGTGCCGGAGCGGGTGGTGAGCAGGGCGTCGGTGCGACCGTCGCCGGTCACGTCGCCCAAGGCGACGGAGGTGGGCTGCGCACCCACCGGATAGGCCAGCGGCGCCTGGAACACGGGCGGCGGCGTGGACGGCGTGGCGATGCGCAACTCGTAAGTGTTGGCGAGCCGCCCGCCGTTGTAGTTGCGCACCGAGATGTAGTACGTGCCGGGGATAATGCCCAGGAACAGGCTTTCAATGCCGCCGGGGCCGCGGCTGTCGGCCTCGCCGAGCCATCGCAGTTGCCCGTCGTACACGGTGACGATCGGATCGAGGTTCTGCGCGATCGAGAAGTTCACCGCCGGCGGGGTTACCCGGAACTCCGCGGTTCTGGTCGAGGTGGACTGGTACCGGAACCAATCGACGTCTCCCTCTACCTCGATCGCCGCCGAGGTCGCGCTGAACGGCATCGCCTCTGCCCGCGCCGGCACGTCGTTGGGCTCGCGGAGCCGGAACGCCGGCCGCGGGAACTCCGCCCCGGCCGGGCCACCGACCGCGTGCAGCGCGTCAAGGATCCCGTGGCCGTAGAACTGGTCGATGCCGTGCGGCCCGGCATCGCGCGTGGTGGCGCGCATATGCGCATGCACCTGTGCCGGGGTCAGCTCCGGGAACTTGGCCCGCACCAGGGCGGCCACGCCGGAAACCAAGGGTGCCGAGAACGAACTGCCGTCCGCGGTCAGATACAAACGCCGATCAGCGCTGGGGATCGTCGAGATGATTTTGTACCCCGGCGCCGCGATGTCGATCCAATCGCCCCGCGTGCTGAAGGAGGTGAGCACCCCAGCGTGGTCCGTGGCGCTGACCGCGAGCACCTCGGGGAACGCGGCGGGATACTGCGGTGTGGCATCCGCGCTGTTGCCGCCGGCCGCCACCACCAGTGCGCCGCTGTTGGTCGCGTACTGGATCGCCTCATGCAGCACAGGACTGTCCCCGGGGCCTCCGAGGGACAGGTTGATGATGCGAGCGCCGTGGTCGGCGGCCCAGGCGATCCCGGTCGCGATGTCCGAGTCGAGCGCGATGCCGTTGGGACGGAATACCTTGATGGGCATGATGTTCCCGCTCCAGGCCGCACCCGCGATCCCGGTTGCGTTGCCGGTGTTCGCCGCCGCGACGCCGGCCACCATGGTGCCGTGGCCGGCGAACGATGGTGGGTTGGTCGGGACGTAGTCGGTCGGCGGTTCGGCCGGATTCACCACGTTGTACCCGGGGACGGTCCGCCCGGCCAGGTCGGGGTGAAGGTGGTCCACGCCGGTGTCCACCACCGCGATCACCTGGCTGCTCGCGTCGCGGATCAGATCCCACGCCTCCGGCAACCGCACGGTGGTCAGGTAGGTCTGGCTTCCATCGGTGTACAGCGGATCGTTCGGGACCGCCGAGGGCCGCCGGTGACGGTCCAGTACGGCAGCCTCCACAGTGGACTCTTTCCGCAGGGCGTGCAGGACAGCCGCCGCGTCGCCACCGGTACGCAGTTTGATAAAGGAGCTGCCGGCCACCGCGCCTATCACGCTGGCGCCGTGGCGCGCGAGCGTGCGCTCGCGGGTCGCGGTGGCGATGCCCGGCGCGAACCGCACCAGCAAGGCGTGCGGGTCGTGCCCGCCGGCGTCGGGTTGTTTTGCTTTCAGCCAGACCCCGGAGCCGGATCCATGGTCACGCGGCGCCGCTGGAGGCGCTGCGGTCGCGGAGGCGGCCGGACCGACCAGCAACAGGGCAAGCGCCACAGCGCTCGCCCGGCGGAACAAATGTATACATGTACCGATCAGCATTGGAGCCACAAGCGCGCAGTCTAACTCCATAGTGGAGCGTCATGGGGTGTGCGGTGGATGGTCACCCGCCCACCGCACACCCGCATCTCGTGATTCTGGCACAGGTAGCCCGAACTCACCGAGTGTTGTATGGTGCAGGATCCAAGCAGCGTCGATCCGTTGTAGACGAAGATACGGGTGTAGTTACGCCAGAGGTTGGGTGAGCGGGTTGCCGAATCCCTGCCAAAACTTGATTACCTGAGTCCTCTGCAACAAACCTGCAAACGCCAGCCCTTGAAGTGCGGAAACCGCTCTCCATAGGCTGAGGGCTCGTCGATGTTTCGATCCTTGACCGGGCGAGCGAGGCGGAACACGAGGCCGTATGCGGCGTGCGGCATCAGGGCAGTGCCTTCGCCGCGCTCACCTTGGGAGATAGTGATGAGATTCAAACCGTTCATCGCCGGCACCGCCGCGCTGGCCGCGGGCGTGCTGGCCATCCTGGCGGCCGGCTCGGCGACCGCCGCGCCCACCCGCTTTGAGGCGGAGAACGCGCCGGCGGTCTGCACCGGCACCATCGACAACAACTGGGCCGGGTTCTCCGGCACGGGTTTCTGCAACGGCACCAACGCGGTCGGCGCCTTCGTCCAGTTCACCGTGAACGCCTCGGCGGCCGGAACGGCGACGTTGGGGTTCCGGTTCGCCAACGGCACGACCACCGCACGGCCGGCGCAGCTGATCGTCAACGGGAGCACCGTCCAAACGCCTTCCTTTGAAGGCACCGGAGCCTGGACCACCTGGGTTACCAAGACGCTGACGGCATCGGTGAACGCGGGCAGCAACACCATCCGCCTCAATCCCACCACTTCCAACGGCAACGCCAACATCGACTTCCTCGATTTCGAGGTGACCGGCACGCCGCCGTCGTCCTCGCCGCCGCCCGCGGGCAACACGCTGTTCGCGGCGCCCAACGGCACCGACAGCGCGCCCGGAACCCAGGCAAGCCCGACGACCATCACCTCGGCGATCACCCGCATCGCGGCCGGCGGGACCATCTTCCTGCGCGGCGGGACCTACAACCTGTCGCAAACGGTCACCATCGCGGCGGGCAACAACGGCACCTCGAGCGCCCGCAAGACGCTGTCCGCGTTCCAGAGCGAGCGGCCGATCCTGAACTTCTCGGCCCAGGCCGAGAACTCGACCAACCGCGGGCTCGCCGTGAACGGCAACTTCTGGCGCATCTTCGGCATCACCGTCGAACGCGCCGGTGACAACGGCATCTTCGTCGGTGGCAGCAACAACATCATCGAGCGTACCGTGACACGCTTCAACCGTGACAGCGGGTTGCAGATATCGCGGATCTCCGAAAGCACCCCGCAGAGCCAGTGGCCGGCCAACAACCTGGTGGTCAGCTCCGAGTCGCACGACAACGCCGACTCGGGCGGCGAGAACGCCGACGGCTTCGCGGCCAAGCTCACCTCCGGCCCAGGCAACATTTTCCGTTTCACGGTGTCCCACAACAACATCGATGACGGCTGGGACCTGTTCACCAAGACGGAGACGGGCCCGATCGGTGCGGTGACCATCGAGGACTCCCTGTCCTACAACAACGGCACCCTCAGCAACGGCGGGCAGGCCGGCAGCGGCGACCGCAACGGCTTCAAGCTCGGCGGCGAGGACATCTCGGTGAACCACACCATCCGGCGCAACATCGCCTTCCGCAACGGCAAGCACGGGTTCACCTACAACCGCAACCTCGGCACCATGACGATCTCCAACAACCTCAGCATCGACAACGATTCGTCCAACCGCAACTTCAACTTCGACGGTGGCACCTCGGTGTTCCGCAACAACACCTCGTGCCACTTCACCAACAGCGGCAGCAACGACCGGATCATCGGTAACTCCGACAGCTCCAACCAGTTCTGGATGGGTACCAACGGATCCCGGTGCGCCAACTTCTCCGGCACGCTGGGTTGGTCGTTCGCCTCGGACGGCCGCCTCGTCGTGACCCTTGGCGGCCGGGTGGTAACGCTTTAATCCGCGACCCCGACAAGGCCGGGCCGCCCATGCGGGGGGAGGCATGGGCGGCCTGGCCGACGGGCCACGACACGCGCGGAATGGGGGACGTATCGGGTGCTAAGCTCCCGCGCGTGAGGCGGCGGATTGACATGGATCACCATCAGGTGGCAGTGGCGCTGCGCGCGATCGTCGGTATCGTCGCCGCGCCGGTCGTCGCCTCTATCGTCTGCGCCGTGTTCTACCTCCTTCACCATCGGGTCATCTGGGGGGTATTCGCCGTCCTGTTAGGATTGTCGGCGAAAGCTGTTGCTCGGGGCTATTTTTCGTTCCGGTCGAGACTTTCCCGGTTGGGCTACCTCGGCTCCGAGGCGCGCCTGGCGGTGATTGTCGGTATGCCACTGGTTCAGTACCTGACTCTCAACCTTGCGGTACTTGTCTTGCGGCTCATCAACGTCAGGGCCGGGGCGACGAGTGACCGTACAAAGTGGATGTTCCACTATGCCAGGAACTGTTGGTAGAGCAGAAACACGTTGAGGCCGATGATGAGGGTCGCGGACGCCGACGCGATGGCCGTCGTGAGCCTGCGGTTGACGTACTCGCCCATCACCTTGCGTTTGCTCGTGAGATGGATCAGCGGAACGAGCGCGAACGGTATGCCGAAGGAGAGCACCACCTGGCTGAGCACGAGCGCGCTGGTCGGGCTGACCCCCAACGCCAGGATTATCAAGGCGGGCAGCATCGTCAGCAGGCGGCGCAGCAGCAGCGGCAGTTGTATTTTAATGAACCCCGCCATCACGATCTGCCCCGAGTACGTGCCGACGCTCGAGGACGAGACGCCCGAGGCTAGCAGCGCCACCGCGAATGCCAGTGCCGCTCCACCGCCGACAAGCTCGCCGAAGCCGAGGTGGGCCTGCTCGATGGTGGCCACGTCGGTATGGCCACCGCTATGGAACAGCTTGGCCGCGACGGCCAGCATTGCCATGTTCACCATGCCGGCGATGCTCAGCGCGACGATGACGTCGATCCGCTGGAACCTCAGCACGGTACGGCGCTCGGCTTCGTCGCGGATCGGCACGCGGCCTTGCGTCAACGCCGAGTGCAGGTAGATCGCGTGCGGCATCACGGTGGCACCGACGATCCCGACCGCCAGATACAGCGAGTCCACCCCACCCAGACTGGGAATGAATCCCGCGAGCGAGCCGGTGACCGATGGTCCTATATGGAGTGTCTGATAGAGGAAGCCGAGCAGGACGAGGCCGAACAGTCCGGCGATGGCCAGCTCGAAGCGCCGGAACCCGTACCGTTGAAGCCCAAGAAGCCCAAACGCGACAACCGCCGTGATGAGCCCGGCGGGTAGCAACGGAACGCCGAAGAGCAGATAGAGTCCAAGCGCCGCACCGAGGAATTCCGCGACGTCGGTCGCCATCGAGATGAGCTCGGCCTGGACCCAGAGCCCCCACGACACCGGCTTTGGGTATTTCGCCCGGCACATCTCCGGCAGGTTCTGCCCGGTGACGATGCCAAGCTTGGCCGACAGGTACTGGATGAGCATCGCCATGAGGTTCGCCAGCAACACCACCCACAGCAGCCTGTACCCGTGTTGCGCCCCGCTCTGGATATTGGTGGCGAAGTTGCCGGGGTCGACGTAGGCGATGGCGGCCACGAAGGCCGGGCCGAGCATGGCCAGCATCGCCCGCACCCGCCCTCGGGACATCAGAATCTCTAGCGGGCTCAATCCGATGTGCAGGGTCGAAGATTCAGGCGCCATGGGATTCCTCCTTGATGAGCAGGGGATCAGGTTTCGTTGAGGCGGACCCGGCGATGCAGCCGGCGCAGCACGGTGGGCGAGGCCCAGTTGAGGCGGCCGAGCAGTTTCAGCGAGGCCGGGACGAGCACGCCCCGGATCAGGGTCGCGTCGATCAGCACCGCGAGCCCCGCGCCGAGGCCGAACATCTGCAGGAACGCCACCGAGCTGGAGCCGAACGCCAGGAAGCTGACGGCCAGCAGCGACGCCGCCGCCGAGACGATCCGGCCGGTGCGGGCCAGCCCTTCCCGGACGGCGTGGCGGGTGGGCAGTCCCGTGTCGTGCAGTTCTTTGATCCGGCTGATCAAGAAGACCTCGTAGTCCATGGACAGCCCGAATACTATGCAGAGCAACAACACCGTCATCGACAGGTCCAACGGCCTCGGCGTGAATCCCAGCACGTCGGAGAGCCAGCCATGCTCGAAGATCCAGGCCATCGCCCCCATGGTGGCGCCAAGGCCGAGGGCGTTGAGCACCAATGCCCGCAACGGCTGGATCAGGCTGCCGGTGAACAGGTACAGCACCAAGAATGTCGTCAGCACGATGAGGCCGCCGGCCACCGGCAGCCGCTCGCGAATGCTGTCCTTGGTGTCGATGAGCCGCGAGTCGTGGCTACTGACCAATATGGACAGATGGTCCGGGCCGACCAGCGAGCGGATCTCGCTGGTCAGCCGTTGCGCACCGGGCGACTTCGCCGGGTACGACATGAGCACGGAAAGATGACGCAGATCCGCTGCGGTATCGGGATTGGTGGGCTGGCTGACGTATTCGACGCCGCTCAGCCCGGCGAGTTGTGCTCGATAGGCATCCATCCCTTCGCGCGAGGGAACCCCAAGGATGACGATGTCTGTCGCGGCATCGGCGTTTCCGGGGAAACGGGCGGAAATGGTGTCGGCCACCTGCCGCCCGGCGGAGGTGACCGGCAGCGCGCCCTGATCGGGCGTGCCGAACGTGGCGGTGGCCAATGGTGCCGCCATCGCCACCAGGAAAAGCACCACCGGCAAAGCGGTCAGCACCGGCCGCTCCATGACCCGGATGGCGATCCTGGCCCAGGTTTCCGACCCGGCGCCGCGCAGGGCGCGCTTGGGTCGCAGGCGCAGCGCGTTGATCCTCGGTCCGAGCAACGCCAGCAGCGCCGGGGTGATGACCAGTGCGGCGAGCACTGCCACCAAGACAACGCCTATCCCCGCATAGGCGAAGGAACGAAGGAAGAACTGCGGAAAGCACAGCAGCGTCGCCAGGGCACAGGCGACCGCCAGCGCGGAGAACAGGATCGTGCGGCCCGCGGTGTTCACGGTCCGAACCACCGCCTGGGAGGTTGTCGCCCCCTCGGCCAGGCTCTCCCGGAAACGGCTGACGAGCAACAAGGCATAGTCGATGCTCAGGCCGAGACCGAGGGCGGTCGTGAGGTTGACCGCGAAGACCGAAACATCGGTGACGTCACCGAGGAAGCGCAGTTGCGCGAAGGTCCCGGCGACCACCACGCCTCCGATGATCAGCGGAATCATCGCCGACACCAGGCTGCCGAACACCAGCAACAGCAGCAGCAGGATGATCGGCACGGCTATGGACTCGGCCACCACGAGACTGCGGTTGACCTCGTCGTGCACATTCTCGTCGGCGACCGCCTCGCCCCCCACCTGGACGGTGAGCGGGCCGCGCGCACCAGAGTACTTGGTAATAAAGGGATTGACGTCGCCGGCGGCATGTGCCACCACGAGGGCCAGCGACGAGTCCAGGGATTTGAGGGAGGCGAGCCCGGTCGTCCAGTAGGACGTCACCTTGGTCAGGCCGGACTCGGTCGCCAGCTCACGCGTGAGCCCGAGACCGGCCTGCCGATTCACCTCCGAATCAACAGAGCCACCTTGGGTGGAAACCAGGAACACAACATTGTGTTCCCCACCGAACTGCGATTCGACCAGGTGGCGGGCGCGCATCGAGGGAGCCGTCTCATCGACGAAACCCCCGTCTTGTAATACGCCGAACACACCCATGCCGTACACGACCGCGGCCGCGACTGCCAGCAATGCTCCAATCAGGATGATGCGAGCATGGCGGTAAATGAACTGCGCATGGGCACTCAGCACGACAATGACTCCCTACACGTAGACGACGATCTCGTCGCCTTCGATCTCTACCTGGTATGTGGCCGATCGGGACTTGCCGAGTCGCGCCACCGGACATCCGGTGGCGACATCGGTCTCGAAGTTGTGGAACGGGCAGATGAGCACCCAGCGCCGCGGGTCCTGCTTGTGCTCCCCCGGGCTGTCGCCCACCCACAGCCGCTCCATCGAGCCCCCCGACAGCGGGCCACCTTGGTGGGAGCAGTAGTTGGACAGGGCGACATACTCGTCACCGGGCAGGTGCGCCACGATGATCTGGCGCTTGTCGGAGGTGTACAGCTTGGTCCGGCCAACGGGAAGCTCGTCGACGTTACAGACGACATACCGCTGGCGCTGCCGGGGAATCGTGGAGGTCACGCCGCCACCTTCTCCCGGACGGGCAGCTTGTAGAACTTCGCCGCGTTGTCATAAAGGACCTTGCGCTTCAGGTCCTCCGAGAAGGTGCTGGGCAGCGACCGCTCCGGGGAATCGAAGTCCCAGTGCGGGTAGTCGGAAGAGAACATCAGGAACTCGTCGTTGCCCACCATCTCGAACATCTGCAACAGGTGCTGGGGGTTGTCGACGAACTCCATCGGCTGGGTGGTGAACTTGACGTTGTCGCGGATGTACTCGCTGGGCAGCCGCTTGACCCACGGGCACTCCCGGCGCAGGCTCCGGTAGTTGTGGTCGAAGCGCCACATGAGATGCGGCAGCCAGGTCCAGCTCGACTCGACCATGGCGACCCGCAGTGTCGGGAACTTCTCGAAGACACCCTGGCACACCAGGCTGATCAGCTGGCACTGCCAGGCCTGGGCGATGGCCGTGTGCCACTCCAGGTAATACGGCGGAAGGCCAACGGCCGTCTCGATATACGCCCCCTGGTGAAATGCGACGACCAGGTCGTGACGCACTGCCGCCTCGTAGACATCGTGGTAGTAGGGGCGCCCGAAGGTGTCGTGTGAGATGACCGGCAGCATGATCTGCTTGATCTGCGGGTGAGAGCCCACCCGCTCGATCTCCTCCACGGCCACCTCGGGGTTCTGTATCGCGACGCACACCGAGCCGATGAACCGCTCGTCCTTGGTGAGCCATTCGTTGATGACCCAGTCGTTGTAGGCGCGAGCGATGCCGGCCGCGAACTCGGGCTGCGTCTTGAACTCGCTCGGGTACAACAGGCCGGTGAGGATCGCGTAGTCGATGTCGTAGAAGTCAAGGTGCTGTTTCCTCATCAGCTCGTAGCTCGAGCCGGCGCGAAAGCCGTTGCCCGGTATGGCATCCGGGCGGGCCAGACCGCCGGTGGTCGGCCACGAGTAGGGGATGCTGATTCCCATCCAGTTATCCGGGTGGATACGGCCGCGCCACGGCTCGTCGACATACTTCAGCAGGCTCATCGGATCGCCGACCATCTCGTGCACGTCGGCATCGATGATTCCCCGCTTCGGCTTGCCGACGGCGGCGGGCACTTCACGTTCAATAACCTGTGTCACTGCTATTTCCTCCTCAGATCGAATCGACGTTCTACGATGCCCTCGGTGACACGGTCGGGCAGGAGCCGCTTGGCGAAGCGCAGCGCCGGCCCGGAGCTGCCGATCGTCGATACGACCGGGGGTATGTTCTGCCAGGTCAACCGCCAGACCAGGTCGGCGACCTCGGCCGGGTCACCCGCATGCTTGTGCGAGTCGCTGACTTTCTGTATGACGCGGCCGATGCGTTCGGCGTACGGCGAATCCGGTGTCACAAGCCATTCGCGCCGCCGGTCGATCGCCGAGCGGTAGTAGCCCGGTTGGACCAGACCGGCCTTGATGCCATACGGTTCCACCTCTGTGCGCAGAGCGCCGACGAAGCCGCGCAGGGCCGCCTTGGAAGCGGAGTAGGCACCCTCGAACGGCACCGGGAATTCGGCCATCAGCGAGCCGATGAAGAAGACCCGGCCCCAGCGGCGTTCCCTCATCCCGGCCAGCAGCGCCTTGGTCATGGCCACCGGCCCGAAGACGTTGAGCCGGAACAACCATTCCACCCGCTCCTCGGGTACCTCCTCGATCGCGCCGCCCTGGCTCTGGCCGGCGTTGTTGATGAGGATGTCGACGTCCCCAGCCTCCTTGGCGCATGTCTGCACGCTGGTGTAGTCGAGTTGGTCGAGGGCGAGGTAGGTGACACCCTCGACCCGCGACTCCTCGGGGATGTTGGCCGGATCGCGTGATGTGCCGAACACGCGTAATCCGTTGGCCGCGAAGTGTTTGGTAATGGCCAGACCGATACCCGAAGTGGCACCGGTGATCAGCACCGTGCGGTCAGGCGAGACATTCGATGAGCCGGGCATACGCGGCCACCACCTTCTCATTGTCATCCTTCGTGTGGGAGCAGGAGAGCATGTCGCGGCCCATGCGGGAGAGAACCCCGGCATTGGCGACAGGGATCATGTAGTCGCCGAGGATCCGGCGACGTTCGATAATCTCGAACAGGTTTTCGGTATCGAGAGCCGTCGCGTGGGGCGCGGTCAACTCGATGCGCAGGATCGTGCCGAAGTGGTAGGCGTAGAACGGCACATCGCTGTCGTCGAACAGGTTGTTGAGGCGGTCCACCAGATTCGCGGTGACGGTGATCGCGGTGTCCAGCACGCCCGGCCGGCTCAGCTCGACCAGGGTCTGGTGGCAGGCGGTCGCCGAGAGCACGTTGCCGGACATGGTGCCGCCGATGTAGGTGAACGGTCCGCCGTCGGGCAGTCCCGTGGCGGCGGTGTCGACGATTTCCTTGCGCCCGGCCACCGCCCCGCACGACGGGTATCCGTTCATCAATCCCTTGCCGAGGGTGATGAGATCGGGCCGCACGCCGAGGAGTGCGTGCGCCCCACCGATCCCCGCCCGGGTGCCGGTGACCACCTCGTCGAAGATGTAGAGAGCTCCGTAGTGGTGGGCCAGCACGATGGCCTCCGCGTGGAAGCCGTCGGGGAAGGGCACCAGACCGGACTCCCCGCCGAACGGTTCGCAGATAACGGCGGCCACGTCGCCGGCGCGCAACGCCGACTCCAGTTCCTCCATCCGGTGGGGATGGACGAGGATCGTATTGGCCAAATGCTCGCTGGGCACACCGCCGGCCATGAACTCGCCCGACCCGGGAACCTCCAGGTCGACCATGAACTGGTCGCCCCAACCGTGGTAGTGCCCTTTGAACTTGATGACTTTTTTCTTTCCGGTGTACGCGCGGGCGATGCGGACGGCGGCTAGATCAGCCTCCGCGCCGGAACCGGTGAACCGCACCGATTCGGCGGCGGGGAAGAGCGAGACAATCATCTCGGCCGCCCGCACCTCCATCTCGTCGAGATGCCCGTGGAAGCCGGTGCGTGAGCGGAGCAGCTCGATGATGGTCCGGTTCAGTCCCGGGTAGTTGTGCCCGAGCGAGATCGCCCCGCCGGCGAGGATGCAGTCGACGAACTCGTTGCCGTCCACATCGGTCACCACGCTTCCCTTGCCCTGCTGGAGGAACAGCGGGTAGGGCGAGCTGAGCGGGTCGACGTGCTCGCTGCCGCGCGCCAGTACCTTGCGCGCCTGCTCGAACAGGTGGGCCGAGCCGGGCGTGCGCTTGAGGAACTGCTCCTGCTCGGCCGCGAACCGCTCCGGCTTCAGCGGCCGGACGGGACGCGCGGCCACCTCGGCGGCGTGCCGCAGAATCTCGGCGGCGGGCACCAGTCCCGCCTTCGCCCGGACGATCGCGGTCGTCATCGGCCGGCGGCCGCCATCCCGACGAGGTCGCGGTCCGCATTCACCTCCCAGAGGGCATTGGTGATCGCGTTGACCGCGGTCTGGGCATCCTCCACCGTGTGGTCGGCGGTGGCGATCAGTCGCAATTGGACGATGCCGGGTGGCACGACCGGATAGATGACCACCGAACAGAACACTCCGTGGTGATTCCGTAGCCAGTAGACCAGGCGCTGGGTCAGATCATGGTCCAGCTTCAGGAACACCGGGGTGATGGCGCTGTTCGGGTTGCCCACCTCGAACCCGTTGGCCCGCAGGTTCTCACGCAACACCTTGGCCACCTTGAGGCACTGCTCGCGCCGCCACGGCTCGGTACGCATGAGCCGCAGGCGCTCCCGGTTTCCCACGACGATCGGCATGGGCAGGCCCTTGGAGAAGATCTGCGACCGCATGCCGTAACGCAGCTGCCAGATGATGTCGTGCCGCGACGCCACGAAGGCACCGACGCTCGCTCCCGACTTGGCGAAGGTGGCGAAGTAGAGGTCGATGTCGTCCTGGACGCCCTGCTCCTCTCCGGTTCCACCGCCGTTGGGCCCGAGGACGCCGAAGCCGTGCGCGTCGTCGATCAGCAACCGGAAGCCGTACTTCTGCTTGAGCGCCACGATCTCCTTGAGCCGGCCCTGCACCCCGGACATGCCGAAGACACCCTCGGTGACGACCAGGACCCCTTCGTCCGGGCCGCGTACCTTGCTGATGTTCTCGAGCACCTGCTCGAGCTTGGCGATGTTGTTGTGCGGGAACGATTTCGTGCGCTGCTTCGAGCGGCCCTGGTGCAGCCGGACGCCGTCCATGATGCACGCGTGGGACTCCGCGTCGTACACCAGCCAGTCATGCCTGGTCAGCATCTGGTCGATGAGCGAGACCATTCCCGGGTACCCGAAGTTGAGGAAGAACGCGTCCTGCTTGCGCGCGTATTCGGCCAGCTCGGCCTCGAGCAGTTCGAGCTCTTCGGTCTCGCCGGACATCATGCGTGATCCCATGGGCGACGCGAGACCGTAGCGCGCGGCCGACTCGGCGTCCACGCGGCGCACCTCCGGATGGTTTGCCAGGCCCAGATAATTGTTGATACTCCAGACCAGGTGCTCCCGTCCGTTGAAGATCATGCGTGGGCCTATCTCCCCGGTCAGCTTGGGAAAGGCAGCCTTCCCATGGACCTGCCGGGAAATTTGCGCAAGCTGGGTTCCTGCCCGCGCACCGATTTTTTCGAATAAATCCATTGAGCACTCACCTTCGACAGTGTCTACCGGCCACTGGGTACTGTGATCGTTTTGATGTTGGTCATTTCTCTGATGGCGTACGGGATCCCTTCCCGTCCCACCCCACTTGCCTTGACCCCGCCGAACGGGATGTGCGGCGAGTCGAACTGTGGCCCTTCGGCCAAGTTCACGGTCCCGACGCGCAACCCGGCGGCGATCCGCCAGAACGCGTCGTTGTCGGCGGTGACCACGCCCGCCTGCAACCCGTACGCGGTCGAGTTGGCGACGGCTACGGCTTCGTCCACTCCGGACACCCGCAGCACCGGCGCGACCGGGCCGAAGGTCTCCTGAGTGACAAGCTCCGCCGTCGCCGGGACGTGGTCGAGCACGGTGGGCGGGACGAGCCCTCCCACCCGTGCCTCGCCGTACACCTTCTTGGCGCCGGCGCCGATAGCGGCATCGATGCGGCGTTCCACCTCGATCGCCGCCGCTTCGGTGATGAGCGGCCCCACATCGGTCTGCGGGTCCCGCGGATCGCCGAATCGCTTGTGGCTGGTTGCCTCGATCAGCAGATCGACGAAGCCGTCGGCGACCTGCTGATCGACGATGATGCGTTTGACCCCACGGCAGGACTGGCCGGCGGTGGCGTAGGCCCCGTCCGCGGCCAGGCGTGCGGCCAGTTTCAAGTCAGCGTCGGCGAGGACGATCAATGGATCGTTGCCGCCGAGTTCGAGAAGTTGCTTCTTTCCGGCCGCCGCCGTGGCGACGGCCCGCCCCGTCGCCACGCCGCCGGTGAACGTAACCATGTCCACGTCCGGGTGGGAGGCGAGCGCCCCACCGACCCGGACCGGGTCCCCGGTCAGCACGGCGAGCATCTCGGCCGGGTAGCCGGCTTCGATGAGCACTTCGGCGAAGGCCAGTGCGGTCAACGGGGTCTTCTCCGAGGGCTTGAGCACGAAGGCACAGCCCGCCGCGATCGCCGGCGCCGCCTTCACGACCACCTGGTTGAGCGGCCGGTTGAAGGGGGTGATGCCAGCGACCACGCCGACCGGCTCGAGCAGGGTCATCGCGATCCTGTCGCCCGAGGGCAGCAGCAGTGTCTCGCCTCGCAGCCGCTCGGCCTCGACCGCGGCGATGCGCAAGTTCGTCACCGCCCGCGTTACCTCCCGCACGGTCTCCCGCTTGCACACTCCCGACTCGGCGGTGATCAGCGTCGAGAATCGATCCGCCTGTGCGGCAACGGCATCGGCCGTCTTGTTCAGGATCTCGGCGCGAGTCTGTGGAGGCAGGATCCATCGACGGGAGGCCACGGACGTGACCGCGCGGTCCACCTCGGCCGGGCCGTCATCGTCGACGTGCCCGATCTCCGCTCGCGTCCATTGATCGATGATTATCGATCTTGTTTGGCCGGACTGCCGCCTGCCCTCGAGAAACATGGCCCTTATTCCTTGACTACAAAGCGCTTTTCGAGTTCGGAGATGTGCGAGTAGCCGAAGACCTCGAACAGTTCGTCGAACGAGATCTTCATGTCCAGCCGCTCCCACAGGTGCTGCGTGGTGCCCTCATCGCGCAGGGCGGCGAACACCTTGCGCAGGATGGTGGTGGCGGCGTACCAACCCGACAGCGGATAGATCGCCAGGTTGTAGCCGATCGCCTCGAGCTCGTCGGTGGTCAGCCACGGCGTCTTCCCGCCCTCGACCATGTTCGCCAGCAGCGGCGCGTCGATGGCGTCGCGCACCTTCTTCATCTCGTCGACCGTGAGCATCGCCTCGAGGAAGATGCAGTCCGCGCCCGCGGCCACATACTCCCTGGAACGGCGGATCGCCTCGTCCAGACCGAGCTTCTCGCGAGCGTCGGTGCGCGCGATGATTGTCCAATCAGGATCCCGGCGCGCCTCGACGCACGCCTCGATCTTGCCGATCATCTCCTTGGCACTGATCAGCCGCTTGCCCTCCAGGTGCCCGCAACGCTTCGGCACGACCTGGTCCTCAAGGTGCCCACCGACGATGCCCGCCTGCTCGAACTCGCGGATGCAGCGCCAGGTGTTCATCGCGTTTCCATACCCGGCGTCGATGTCCATGATGACCGGCAGATCCACCGCAAGGCATATGTTCTTGGCGTTCCAGGCCATCTCCGTGATCGTGGTGAAGCCGAGGTCCGGCAGCCCGAGCATGCTGGCCGAGGTACCCGATCCGGTCATGTGCACGGCCTTGAATCCCGCTTGCTCGATAACCTTGGCGCTGAGTGCGTCGTAGGCGCTCGGCACGACCAGCAGCTTGGGCGCGAGCATCATTTCCTTGAACTGCTTTGCACGGGACATGCTTCCTCCTCCTAGACAGCGCTCAACAGGCTGATGTCGTCCTGCAGGCGCAAGAGATGGTTGTACTTGGCGAGCCGGTCCCCGCGCCGTGGACCGCCGACTTTGATCAGGTCAGCGCCGACGGCGACCGCGAGATCGCACATCGCCGTGTCCTCGGTCTCGCCGGAACGATGTGAGACCGCGATCACCATCCCGGCCCGGCGGGCGGCGCGGGCAGCGTCGACGGTGGCGCTCACCGTGCCCGCCTGGCTGAGCTTGAGCAACATGCCATCCGCCAGCGCACTGTCCACAAGGGACGCATTCGTGGCGAAGAGATCGTCGCCGACCACCGACGTATAAGGCGGCAATGCCTGGCGCAGGGCGGCGAACCCGGCTTTGTCGTCCGGGTCGAACGGGTCTTCAAGGTAGGTCAGCGGGTACCGCACGGCGAGCTCCACCAGGCGGCCCGCGAGTTCGTCCGACGACAGTGTCCCGTCCCCAAACCGGTAACCGCCCGGGCAGGCCAAGTGCTCGGCGGCGACGTCGACTCCGATCGAGGCCGCCGCCGCGTGTCCGCTTTCTTGCATCGCGGCGACGAGAAGCTGCAACTGCCGTTCGCTGTCGGCCGGGATCAGCAGACCGCTGGAGGCTGACATGGACACATGTCCATACACTGCTTCCGCGATCCGCTCGGCGGCCGCGTACACCGCTCGCGCGATGTCGATGTCCTCGGCCAGTCCCTTGCCCGCGGGGATGACCATCACCTGCTGGAAGCTGGAGGTCGCCCCCTCGACGTGGATGCCGCCGGAGAACACGTTGACCATCAGGCGGGGAATGGCGGGCGCGGCCCCGGCCATCTCCGTCAGGTAGGCCCGCAGCGAACACTTCTCCTGCGCCGCGGCCGCCCGGGCGAAGGCCAGCGAGACCGCCAGGGTGACGTCGGCGCCGACATCCAAGCCCGCCAACGCATTGTCCACTTGTCGCTGCCCACTCACGGCCACGCCCACCAACGCCCGCTGCACCGCGGCCACCGCGGGAAGGTTGTCGGGCAGCGTACCGAGCGTGAGCTCCGGGCCCCGCATCCGCTCGAGGCGGCCGGGCGCGATCGCCCGGGGGCTGGATCCGCACCCGCTCACCCCGGTCCCGAGCGTCAGCTCGGCCTCGACGGTGACGCGGGCCCGCGAATCGAGGATGCCGCGCAGCCGCAGCGACGCGATTCTCATCGCCGTCTCGCCTTCATCTGGGCCAGCAATGGGGCGAGCAGGCTGTGGCCGCGGCTGACCGGAAGACCTCCCCCGGCCGCGGCGCGCTCACCGAAGGTGGTCACCGTGTCCGGGATGAGGCCGGGGCCGTAGACCACGGCCGGCACCGGATCCGAGGTGTGCAGGCCGACCTCGCACGGCGTCGAGTGGTCGCAGGTCACCACCAGAAGGTCGTCGGGCTTGAGCGCGTCGACCAACCCACCGATGAATCCGGCATCGATTTCCTTGATAGCCTTGACTTTGTCGTCCGGCCGCCCGTCGTGACCCGGCTCGTCCGGGCCCTTGAGGTGAGCGAAGACCACGTCCGCCGGGTCGGCCACCAGGGTCGGCAGCAACTCGGCATAGAAGTCCAGATCGGACTGTCCGCGGCCGGTCTTGGCGATGGTGAAACGGGAGTTGATGAGTTTGGACAGCCCATGCTCCGCCGGGACCTGCCCGTACATCGACAGTCGCAAGCCGTGCTGGTCGGCGAAGCTGGGCAGCACCGGCAGCGTGTCACCACCGTCGCGGACCAGAATCAGGTTCGCCGGCCGGCGGCCACGCGCGCGCCGGTCCTCATTGACCGGATGGTGCTCCAGCACGGCCGCGCTGGCCGCGACGAACTCGTCCACCAGCCTGGCGGTCGTCTTGGCCGCGAGGTCGTCGACGGTCGGCAGGCACGGCTGCGGCACAGCCGAGGGCACTTTGACCGGGACGCCGAAGGCGCCCTTGTTCACGAAACCCGGATCGGTGTTGGTCACCTGTCCGGACAGGCGGATGGTGGTGCTGCTGAGGCCCAGAATGCCGCGGTGGCGGCCGAAGCCGGTCATCCGCAGCGTCACGTCTTCGTCGAGCCGGACCTCGGCCAGGACGGACTTGACCAGCTCGCCGAGTTCGTCGTCGGTCAGGTCGCGTGATGTGCGCCGGTCCAGCAGACGGGTCTCAGGGTTCCAGCTGGCGAAGTTGATCCGGAACGCCACCGACGAGCCGTCGGGGTCCCAGAAGTTCATGCCGAGCCCTTCGAGCGGTCCCCGGCCGGTGTAGTAGGTCAGCGGGTCGTAACCGAGCAACGCCATCGCGCCCGAGTCCGACTCCGGCGGGATGTCGTCCCCGATGATGTCCAGCAGCCCGCTGCGCCCGGCCCGCGCCAGTGCGTCCAGGTGGGGGGTTTCCGCTGCTTCAAAGGGGGTACGGCCATCAAGTGTCGCGATAGGACGGTCACCGCCACCGCACAGGGCGATGACGTAGAGCTTAGGCGCGAATGCGTTCATCGATCCCGAACTCCTTGATAGTGCGGGCGACCGACGACGGCACGAGGCCCTGCCAGTCGTCCCCGGCGGCTATCTGGCGTCGCACAAGGCTTCCGCTGATGGGCTTGTCGTCGCGCTTCCACATCACTTCGGTGCGGAGTCCAAGCTCATGGAATCTGTCCAGTTTGGACAGTCCCCAGTCGTCGTAAATCGTCATGAGGTACACCGCGTCGGCGGGCGCGTAGTAACGCAGCCGTTGCGGGTGCCCGTGCGGGAACGGCACGATACGCAGCCGTTCCCGGGCAACCCCCGCTTCCGTGAGGGCTCGCTCCACCATCACGTAGCGCTCGTAGTAGGTACACGGATTGGACTCGGCCAGACCCCGCGTCACGTCCGTCGCCTCTGGCACCACCTGTGACGGATCGGGGTTGGTGATGCCGACGATCAGCAGATCGCAGCGATCCGCACCGGCCAACAGGTACTCCAGGTGTCCAAAGTGGAGCGGCTGGAACCGGCCGTGGATGACGCCGACTGCGTGAGTCATGGCTTTCCCTCTCTACAGTTTCAGTACCGTGCCGTCGTCGGCCAGCTCGATGCCGAGCTGTGCGCGCATCGCCAGCACTTCTTCCGAGGGATGGGTAAGGATAATCCGTTGGCAGTCAAGGCCCTGCTTATCAAGATGGGTGTCCAGATCAGGCAGGTGCAAGTGGAATGGCTTGCGGCGCGAGGCACTGTAGCCCTCGCAGATGAACAGGTCCGTGTCCATGGCGACCAGGCGCAGTTCGGTTGTCCACGCCGTGTCCCCGCTGTAGCCGATGACCCGCCCGCCCAGCTCCAGCCGGAGCGAAAGGGACGGGTCGCCGGCGAAGTGGTCGGCGCGGAAGGCGGTGACCAGCAACCCCTCCACCTTGGCGCTCGAGCCCGGTTCGACCTCATGGACCCGGACCTCGAACCGCCGCTCGATCCCGCTCGCGCCCGGGAACAGGACCTCCATCGCCTGCCGCAGGCGCTCTTCGGTGCCGGGCGGACCCACTACGTCCAGGTCACCGGTGCGCCGGCGGAACTGGCCATCGAGGATGAGGTACGGAACCCCGGCGAAATGATCGCCGTGCAGATGGCTCAATACCACCGTGCCGACCTCGTTGGGCTCCAGTCCCAGGCGCTTGAGCCCGACCAGGGCCGTGGCACCGCAATCGAGCAGCACCGCGGGATCGGAGCCTGCACGAAGGTGAATGCATGCCTGTAGCCGGCCGCCACTGCCGAAGGCGTCACCGGATCCGGCGAAGGTGATTGTCACTTCTCTCATGACACACCTACCTGAATCCGGTCGCCGCTGGTTACGAAGGAACGGAACCGCCGCGCCACCTCGGACGGTGTGACCTTGGGCCGGCCCAGGTTGGACAGCGAGCCTGGACGGATCGGCAAGTAAATCAGGCTCGGACCCTGACCGGCCAGGGCCGACCTCAAGGCGTCGGAGAGATCGTCCGAGGTGGCGCAGACGTGCACCTGCCCGTAGCCGCAGGCCGCGGCGGCGGCAGGCAAATCGACGATGCCGGACAGCGTTCGCTGGCCGCCCGTCGAGTCGTGAACCCCGTTGTCGAGCACCAGATGCACCAGGTTGGAGCCGCCGTGCGCGCCAACGGTGGCAAGGCTTCCCATGCGCATGAGCAACGCGCCGTCGCCATCGACAACAATCGTTGGCCGTGGGCTGTGCAGGGAGACGCCGAGCCCGACAGCGATCGCCGAGCCCATGGCGCCCACGAGATAGAAGTGCTGCTCCCGGTCGTCCAATGTGTACAGTTCGCGGCTGGTCCACCCGGTTGTGGACACGATCGCCGCGTCGGGCGGCGCCGTGGCGAGCAGCTGTTCGAGCACTTCGGCCCGGGAGGGGCGGTGGTCGGTCACCCCGTGCCGCACAACGACGCACGTCTTGCGGGCCAGGGCGGGCTCGGTCAGCGGTTCGTCGGCCACGACGCCTTTCGGGACGACGATTGTGTACGGCAACTCGTGCGCCTCTATCGCGGCGAATGCCGTATCCATCGTGGCCCGCAGGGCAGCCGGGTCAGCGTCGAGCACAGCCGATCGCACCCGCATCAGCTCCAGCATCGGCAAAGTGATTTCACCCATCAGGCTGTGCTGCGGCTCATCCGGGCGCCCCGGCTGGCCACGCCAGGTGACCAGCAGGAGGGCCGGGATACGAGCGGTGTTCAGAAGTGAGGTGAGCGGATTGACCATGTTGCCCAGACCCGAGTTCTGACTGATCACACAGCCGAGGCCGCCACCGAGCCAAGCACCGGCGGCGAGGGCCGCGGCCTCCCCTTCCTGCGTCGCGGCCAGATAGCGCACCGACGGGTCCCCGATCACGCTGTTGATGATCGGGGTCAGGAAGGAACAAGGCACTCCGGTGACGGCCGTAACGCCACGGCCGGTCATCTCGCCTAGAAGGGTCTCGGCTCTGATCATCGTGGCTCAGTCCTAAAGGGCGAAGTGGGTGTCGGGGTGAAACTGGCGTACTTCGCCGTTTCGGTGTCGAGCTGGTGGTAGTGCAGCAACGAGAAGATCTCCTTGAGCGAGGCGATCGAGCTCTCGACGGCGAACACCCCACCGGTCGCCTTCACCTCGCGGCATGTGTCACGCATCGCGGTGAACGCGGCGCGCATGCTCTGGTTGGCCCAGATGATCCCCGAGATACCCATGCACTTGAAGTCGCCCACCGTGACCGTGTGATAGGTGGTGGGTGCGATCACCACCGGCGCCCGGTCGTGCCATGACGACATGAACGACTCGATCTGCTCGGCGGTCGGCTGGCGCGAGTGGATGAACACGGCGTCCGCGCCGGCGGCCACGTACGCCTCGGCTCGTTCCAAGGCAACCTCGACGCCGAGTCCGGCGATCATTGCCTCGGTCCGGGCGACCAGGACGAAGTCCGGGTCGGACTGCGCGTCCTTGCAGGCCTTTATCTTGCCGCAGAACTCCGACTCGGGTGCCAGGGCATGGTCGTCCCCGAAGAACGAGTTCATCTTCGGGAAAATCTTGTCTTCCAATGAGATTCCGGCGGCACCGATACGCTCGGCGCGGGTGGAGAAGCGCCGCGCGGTGTTGAAGTTGCCGTACCCGGTATCGCCGTCGACCAGGATCGGCGCGTTGACGACTTCGACCATTGTTTCCACAATCGTCAAGAGTTGCGTCCACGACGCCTCGTCACTGTCACGGACTCCCAAGGCCGTGGACATGCACAGCCCGGACGCCCAGAGCGCGTCGAATCCTTCGGCCACCGCAATACGGGCACTGAGCCCGTCATGTGCCCCCATCAGCTGGCACGGCTCACCGGCACCCAACTGGTCCCGCAACTTGCGTCCGGGCGTCCGCGCCGCCGAGTGGCCGTTCAGGCCAGACCGATGGAACTGCTCATCGAAACTCACCGTTGTCTCCCAGGGTAGTGTTTGGCTGGGTATGTGTTCATGGTGTTTCAGGCGACCCGGCCTTCTGGGGGCGCCACGCCATCGACGAGAACCGATCGGATCCCCGCAGCGACGCGCTGACGTAGGCTGAGTTCGGACTCGGTGGAAAGGAACGCCCGGTGCGAGCTGACCACGACGTCGTCTCGCAGAAGCAGTTCCCGGGTGACCGGCGAGGTGTTGGGGTCCTCGGGCGAGAAAACGTCCGAAGCAAATCCACCCAGCCGGCGATCTTCAAGTGCTTCGAGCACCGCGGCACTGTCGACAAGCTTGCCCCGGGCCGTGTTGACCAGCAGAGCGCCTTGTCGGGCGGAGGCGAGCGCCTTGGCGTCGATGAGGTTCGTCGTCTCGGGGGTGAGCGCCGCGTGTACCACCACCGCGTCGCTCAGCCCAAAAAGGTCGGAAAGCGAGGGAACCTCGGTCACCCCGTGGCTGGCCATGAGATCCGCACTCACATATGGGTCGTAGGCGTATACCTTGCCGTAGAGCGCTTGCAGCTTGCGCGCGCTGGCCCGCCCGATCCGTCCGAAACCGACGATGCCCACGGTCCGGATAGAGGTACGCCGTGGAACTCCACCGCGATGGATACCCCATCGGTCCGCCCGGACAAGCCGGTCCTGCACACAGATCCCGCGCTCCAGTGCGAGCAGCAGAGCCAGCGTGTGCGTGCTGACTTCGTCCCCGCAGTAGTCGGGAATGTTGAACCCGTAGATTCCCTTGGCAGCCAGCAGATCCGCGTTGAGATTGTCGATCCCGACACCACTGCGCGCCACCACCCGGCACGTCGGCTCCAGCGTCTCGACCAGCTCCTCGGTGATCTGGCAACGGTAGATCACCAGCGCCTCGGCGCCCCGGACCGCGTCGTGCAGCCTCTGTCCAGATAGGACATACCCGTTGTCGAACTGTCCCACCTCGACATCGACCTCGGGCTCGAGGATGGCCCGCTCCACGTCGGCTTGGCCCGAATCGGGCTGCCCCGCCTCGGTCAGCGCCCAGGCCGGGTCGGTATAGACAACACGCATTGCCCTGCTCCTTACCGGTCGTAGCCCCAGCCGGCCACGTCACGGCGGCTGCGCCGGGCCGTGCTGGCCGGATCGAAGGTATTGGTGGTCTCCATCAGGTCGAGGTATCCGACGTGGGCGCCCGAGCCGAACTTGAGCACCGAGCCGTGCCCATACCACCGGTGCCGAACGAACGGGCCAACCCAGGCCGAGCCGTCCGGAGACAGCTTGGTGACGGCCGGCTGGCCGTGCGCATCGGTCCACTCGAGGATCACTTCGCCGGAGCCCACAAGGTAATGACACTCGGCGGGCTCCACCAGATACCCGTCGCCGTCCGTGCCGTCGGAATCGACCTTCATGAAGTAGGCCGTGAGGTCCGGCAGGTGCGGTGCGCTGGCCATCGACGCCACCTCGTAAGAGCCGAAGCGGCGCTTGGACTCACGGGTCTGGGCGAGGTCCATACAGGTCTTGCCGACCTGGTCGTGGCGGCGTTCCGCGGGCAGCAGCACCCTGTAGTCGATACCGACGGCACGGGCGACGGTCCGCAGCGTGTCCAGGCCCCCGATCGGGTCGGCGACGGCCGCGTCGATGCCCTGTTCGGACACACCGGCCATGGCGCAGACCGTCTCGCGGGTGAATCCTCTGCGTGCCAACAGGAGATCGAGCACACGTGCGGTGTTCGGCCCGTCGCTGAGCCATTCCAGGTATGTCTGGAAGGCGCTGTCGGGCCAGGTGTTGGCCTCATCGACGAGCCCGGCGATGTTGGATTGCCCGGTGTACGAGACGATCCGCGCGGGCTTCTCCGTCACCAGGGAGTAGGTGTGCGGGCAGTGCGAAGGCTCCACATAGGAGCTTCCGGTGATCCAGCTGTCCTCACCGGTGTTGGCCTCGAGCACCCGCCACGTCAACGGTGTGAGCTCCTCACCCCAGCGGCCGTAGATGTCTCCCGGGCCGAGATTGACGGTGATCGCGGGCTCGAGGTGCCCGTTGTTGAGAGCGGGCAAGCGCCCGGCCGGGCAGAGGATGTCCAGGATGACCGGCGCGACCCGGCCCGCTGGGGCGGCCATCGAGTAGTAGTTGTAGAAATGGATCCCGTCCCGCTGGATGGGCCGGCACGTTTCGGCCAGCGCCTCGGCGGATTTGCAGATCACGGTCAGATCGCGCTCGGTGTGCGGGCTCAGCTGCGACGCGTCGACCTGGAGCGCGGCCGCCAGCGACGTGACCTGAGCCGTGGTGAGGCTCGGTGCTTTGTCCGCCAACAGTTGGTCGAGCGTCCCCCCGGACAACCCCGCCAGCTGCGCGACCTGTGCCGCGGTGTACTTGCGGGTGTTCATCCAATGAGCGAGCCTGAAAGGATCTATGGACACAACTCCTCCCTTCCTACGGGCGAGGTGAGCAGCCGAGTGAGGACGGGCCCATCCAGCCGTCTTGGGTTGTCGTGGCAGCGCGGGTAGGAAAGTGCCTCAGCGACCAGCGATTCGGCCGTGATGGGCAAGTCGCCCAGGTGCGGCAGCCCGCACTCGGCAAGGAATCTGTCGATACGCTCGGCGGCCTGTCCCGGCGAAGCAAGACCGAGCGATTCGGCGACCCGATCCAGCACAGTGCGTACATGTTGTGGTCCGCGCGGATCGTGGCAGTCCACATCCGTAATCGCGGCGTTGTGGTTCAGCATTCGGGAGAAAGTCACTCCGCACGCGTGCCCGTGGGACAGGCCCAGCCGCAGCGTCAACGGGTATGACAAGGCATGACAAGAGGATGTCGGTGCGATGGCGATCGCGTGGCCTGAGTGGTGGCCGGCCAGCAGCAGCGCCAGCAGATCGGCGGTGCCCAGGTCGTCCTTCTCAACGCGTTCGAGCGCCGAGCCGATCAGCCCCAGCGCGGTCAGGCCGTAGGCGATCGATGCGGGCGTCGACCGGACCGACCAGGCTGCCTCGGCGGCCTGGCATATCGTGTCGAGCGCCGCACCGGCCAGCGCCGTCCGGCCGAGACCGCCGAGGAGATCGGGGTCGAGGATGGACGCCTGTGGCCTCAGACCGGGGCCGGCGAGCGAGAGCTTGCGCCCGCCGGCCACGTCCCACACCGTTGCGAACGGCGTGACCTCCGCGCCCGTCCCGGGCGTGGTGGGCACGGCGATGATCGGGATGGAGGTGGAGGCGGGAATCCCATGGATGCACGCCTCGATGAGTTCAGCTTCCCCGAGGTTGTCAATTCCGGCCAGAGCAGCCGCCGCCTTGGCGGCGTCCATCACCGTGCCCCCGCCCAAACCGATCACAACATCGATGTGATGAGCTCGTAGCAGCCGCCACAGGCTCACCACGGTTGCCGGCGTGATGGTGCCGACATGCCGGTGAGTCGTCACATTCATGTCTCGGAATGTCGCGAGAGCCCGGCCGGCCCAAGGCCTGCCGTCGAACCCCGCTCCCACCACGATCAGGGCCTGCGGACGCGAGGTCAACCCGGCGCACAAGGACCTGGTCAGGCCGTCCAAGGCGGCAAGCGCACCCGGTCCGGTGATGGGAAAAGGGACGGCTGGGTGGACATCGCGGATCGTGGCACCCGTGAGGGCCGACGCATTGACCGATCGCATAGTCCACTCCAGCCGATTCGGCGAGCAAAGTGATGACCGTCTAACTAATCCGTTGTATTGATGGATCGTAGGGAGCCGAGGATTTCACGTCAAGACATGGATGTGTCATATCAATACCTTGATCTGTCACTACCAAGATGTGATGTTGACGCAACGAAAGGGAAACTCCAGGTTGCGACGTGTATCCAAAACGAACAAAGGGACTATCCACTCACAGCAAGAGATGATCTGTCAGATAGCCGTCAATGCATGGCTTCAGAGAACGCGAGCCTCTTGGGGCAGACTCGGCCCCGCGTCTAAGTCGAGGGCCGTGTTTTCTCGAGGCAGCCAAAGCAACGTGACGATAGCTGTGAGACTCGCGGTGAACCCGATCACCCAGAAGGCGCGCAACAGCACGAGCTGGTTGAGCGCGGAGTCGTCGACGCCGAGAATCGCCACCACGATGGCGACACCCAGCACAGCACCGACTTGACGGGCGGCCGCGTTGACGGCACTGCCGGTGGCGAAGCGGGCATAAGGCAAGGAGGAGACCGCGACTCCGGTCAGGATGGGGAAAGTCATGGCGTTGCCGATGCCGGTGAGCACAGAACCCGGCAGCCACTGCGAGAAATAGGCCACCTCGGTGCCGGGAACCGCCGCGAACCAGACGCAGCCGAGGGCGAAGACCACCGCTCCGATACCCGCGATCAACCGCGCGCCATAACGCTCGGCCAGGCGGCCGGCGATCGGCGCGCACGCGGTGGTGATCAGTGGGCCGGGGGCGAGGGCCAGCCCGGCCAGAGCGGGGCGCAAGTGCCAGACCCCGGTCAGGTATAAGACATCGACAAGGATCTTTCCATAGATGGCCGTGGCGAAGATGAGCAGTCCCAAGTTGCCTACGGCGACCGGGCGCAGCCGTAAGAGGCCCAACTCCACTACGGGCGCGGGGTGTCGGGCCGATCGTTTGATCGCATAAGCCAGCAATGCCAATCCACAGATGCCGGTCAAGAGGGTCCGGGCGCTGTTCCATCCCCAACCGTCGCCCTGGACGATGACCATGACCACCGCTCCCAGACCGGCGGTGAGAGTGACCGTGCCCAGCAGGTCGGGCATGGTGCTGCGGAGCCTTTCTGCCGATCCACGTAGGACGATCGCGCTCCATATCATGAGCGCGACGCCGAGGGGGACGTTGACTAGGAACACCAGGCGCCAGTCCATCGCTTCGACCAGGAGTCCCCCGACCGTGGGGCCGAACGCTCCGGCGGCGGCGGCGCAGGCGCCCAGGATCGCGGTCGCCGTAAGGCGCTTGCTTGGCGGGTACTCAGCCAGAAGCAGGGCGATCGATGCGGGAATGACCGCCGCCGCGCCGACGGCCTGCACGATGCGCATGGCGACCAGCAACCAGACGATGGGCGAGAGCGCCGCGCCCAGCGAAGCGAGCACGAACAGCGCCAGGCCGTACAGGAACACACGCCGCCGGCCAAACACATCCGCCAGGCGGCCGGCGGGCACGAGCATGGCCGAGAAGACAACGTTATATCCACTCAAGACCCATGACAGGCTGGCGCGGTCAATGGCATGGAAATACTGCTCCATATTGGGAAAAGCGACGTTGACGATGGTGACGTCAAGAAAGGCCATGAACGCGGCCAGAGAGCATATGCCCAGCATTTGACGCCTATGACGATGGTGCGCTTTCTGTTCTTCCATGTCGGCCACTACCTCCTGGAGCGACTGGACGCCTTATGTGCTCTTGCGATGCGTATCCAGGCCGAAGTGCTCGGCGATGGCCAGGCACACCTCGACCCACGTGTTGAGGAATCGTTCTTCATCGATATCTAGTGGCTTGCGCCCGTAAAGCGACTCGAGCGTGCGGTAGTGGCCCATCGAACCGGCCACGATGATGGCCAGCGCCTCGGCATCGGGCTCCGGTGCGCCGGCCTGTTCCGCGCTGCGCTTGATCCATTCGGCGATGCGCCGGTGGGGGGTGTCGTGCACAGCCTCGCGTAGCTCCTCGAGCAAGCCCGGGATGACCTCGCCCTCCTGGCGGACAAGCCGGTACAGCGGCTCGCGCCGGCTGAGGTCCTGGAGATTCCAGCGCCCCAACAGGATCACCTCGGACCGCAGATCTGCCAGGGGCAGCAGATCCAGGGCGGAGGTGAGCGCCTTGAGCTCCTCGATGTGCTTCTGCACACCGGCCCGCAGCACGTCCTCCTTGCCGGAAAAGTATTGGTAGAGCGCCCCGGACCGGGGGGAAAGCCCGGCGCGCGCCTCGATCTCGCCGACGGTGGTCTTGCGGTAGCCCTGTTCGGCGAACAGCTCCATGGCAGCAGTCAGCAGCCGCTCCCGCGTGCCCACGGATCGCAGCGATACTGCCTGCTCAGACCTGCCGTTGTTGTTCTCGCCCATATCTCCAACCAACCAATCGTATTGATTTTACACTACGATGATGTGCAATGCGCAACAAGGTCCTCGATGGTGACGGGGTAAATCTCGCGTCCAGGCCACAGCGGGGGTGCCGTTCGGGCTGTACTCCTCCCTATGGTTGTAGTGACCCAGCACAACGCCTAGTTAGTTAGTCATAACTCCGGGCGCACCAACATATTGGTGATCAACAATCAAATCCTGCTAGCGATCCGCTGGTGGTCGCCTTGACATTAGAATCGGGCATTCAGTACGACCTGCGCAAGCCGGAACCGGATTCCGGCATACACTCATCAAACGAACGTAGTGAGGTCCAGAAGCAGCTCTCCGATGGTCATTGGCCGCGGGCCGGGCCGTGGACACCGACGGCGATCGTGAACGTTCTATCATCAGCGACATAGTAGGCCCGATGCGGGGTCGATGAAGGCATCGTGTGCTTGAGACCGAAATGGAGCGGTGCCGGCGGGGCAGCCCGCCGGCACCGACCATCGCAGCCTTGAGAGCAGGGACAAACCATCGGTGGATATCGCCGCGGCCCGCCGGCGGCCGTTCGGAACCGGCGTGTTCATGGCAGCACCCCACCACCGGGTCAACCACGTGGACAAGCAAAGCAGACAGATATTCCTCCACCTATAAAGCTGCCATGACAAACTCGTCCTTCGTCGCCCCGCAGTCCGGGCACACCCAGGAATCGGGGACATCGCTCCAGCGCGTGCCCGGCGGGATCCCGGCTTCCGGGCAGCCAAGCGCCTCGTAGTACATCCAGCCGCACACCAGACACATCAGCGCCTGGCCTTCCGTGATGACGGCGGTCTCCATCGGCATGTCCACGGCTCACGCCTCCGCACAGTCGAGCTCGATCGCCAGGTACTTCGCCAGCGCGGAGACCGTCGGATACTCGTACAGCAGACCCGGTGGCAGCCTCAGCGACAGCGCCTTCTCCAGCACGCCCGAGGCCTTCACCGCGCTGAGCGAGTCGAGCCCGAACGTCTCGAAGGGAACGTCGGGGCCGACCTGGTCGGTGGTCACGCCAGCCTGGGCGGCGATGAAACCTCGAAGCCACTCGACCAAAGAGACATGTGTCAATGGTTTGGGCAACGCCAATACCTTTGCCATCAGGCACCTCCGTTTCCGGTCGGTGGCGCTTGCGGTGCGGTACCGGCGTAGGCCACGTCCGGCACCCCGGCCTCGACCGCTCGATGTCTCGCGATCGCTTCCTCGGTCGGCATTCTCAACTGCCAGACCAGTTGCAGCTTGCCGAACAGGCCGATCAGCCAGCCGCTGAGATCCGGTTCCCACCACCGGATCCCGTGCCGGTAGGCGCCCGGGAAGGCGTGGTGGTTGTTCTGCAGGCCTTCGCCGAAGGTCAGGATCGCCACCAGCCAGTTGTTGGCACTGCGGTCGCCGGTGCGGAAGGGACGAGTGCCGAACATGTGGCAGACCGATCCCACGCACCAAGCGGCCTGGTTGGCCAAGAAGGACCGCGCCAGCCCGCCGAAGACCAGACCGCCCAACGCCGCCATCGGTGTGCCGTCGACGGCGAAGCCGATTCCGGCCGGCAACACCAGACCGAGCGCCCCCCACAGCGGATAGGTTCTGTGATAGCTGAACAGGGTGCGGTCACGCAGGATGTCCGGGGCGAAGAAGTCCCAGCGGGCGTTGGTATCGCTGAGCATCCACGGCATGTGAGCCCACCACAGGCCGCGCAGCCGGTTCCTGAGGTCGCTGCCGTGCAGGTTCGGTGAATGTGGGTCTCCCGCAACGTCCGCGAAGCGGTGGTGCAGGCGATGAGTGGCGACCCAGAACATGATCGGGCCTTGCAACCCAATCGACCCCATAATCATCAGCAGGCCTTCGAAGATCCGGCTGGTCTTGAAAGCCTTGTGCGCCAAGTAACGATGGAAGCCGATCGTCACACCGATGATGTGTACGCAGTACATCGCTCCAAATAGGACCCAGTCCAGCGCCGTCGCCATCCCGGCGACGATCAGGACGACCGCGGCCACGAAGCCCAGTGCCGACAGGGCAATCGTGCTTGACGCGGCGACCCGTTTGGTCCGCAGCCCGACAGCGTCGAGTTTGACCGTCGCGAGATCGACGGCGGTCACAGTAGTTGTGGTCATGGCGCCTCCTTCACCCGCGCCGAATTGCCATGGACGTTGGTCACCAGCCCTAGGCAGCCGGCTAGCCAGATGGCCGTGCCGGTGAGGTCGATCTGCCACCAGCGGTGGTTGTTGTAGGCCGACGCCGGCATGGCGTGATGGTTGTTGTGCCACGATCCCCCAATGGAGACACCAGCCAACGAAGCGACGTTGCGGCTGTTGTCCCGCGAGCGGTACGGGCGGTTTCCCCAGGTGTGCCCGATGGAGTTCACGCTCCAGGTCACCTGGTCGAGCAGGAAGACCCGGGACAGGCCACCGATCAGAAGACCGGCGATCGCGCCGCGGGCCGAACCGTAGTAGAGCGCGCTGACCGCCACCGGGATGGCCAGGCCGAGCACGACCCACACGAAGTAGAGCTGGTTCACCTTCATCAGGGCGCGGTCCTGCATCAAGTCCTTGACGTGACGGGCCCAACCCTGCCGGCGCACGGTGAACAGCCAGCCGGCGTGGCCGTGCCACAACCCTCGCACCACCGCCCAGCGGCCTTCACCGCGCGGGCGCGGCGAGTGGGGGTCACCGTCTCGGTCGGCGAACGCGTGATGTATCCGGTGTGTCGCCACCCAGAACAGCAGGGGACCTTGCGCCGCCATGCTTCCGGCGATGGCTATGGCCACATCGAGCCAGCCGCGCGCCCGGTATGAGCGATGCGAGAAGAGTCGATGGAGGCCACCCTCGACGCCGAAGCCGGTGATGAGGTACATCGAACCGAGCAAGATCACATCGAACCACCGCAGCCCGAATTGGATCACGTAGACAACGGCGGCGATGAAGCCGAGCGTGGGCACGCCTACCGTGACGAAGGCGAGCTGCCGGGCGAACTTGTCGGAGTCGGGTGGCTCGATGGCGTCTGCCTGGATGACAGGCCGCACGCCGACTTGGGTAGTCATCGGTTTCCCTCCGCGATCAGGGCGTTTTGCGCCGCCGACGGAAAAGCTCGCAACGAACGATTGATGTAGCCGTGGCGCGTCTCCAGCCGCCGCACCTTGCCGCTCGTGGTCGTCGGAATCGTGCCGATCGGGCCGAGATGGACGTCCGCCGGCGCCACTCCGGTGGCGGTGTTGACCGCGGCGGTCACCGCGCGACGGATATGGCCCAGCAGGTCGGCGCCGGGGCTGGTGCGGCAGCGCAACTCCCCGACGACGACGAGGCGCTCCGGGTCCCGCTCGCCGCTGACGCCGAAGGCCACCGCCTTGCGCAGGTCGACGCAGGCCGACATCGCCGCACGCTCGACGTCGTAGGGGTAAAGGTTGCGCCCGACCACCACCACGACATCCTTGCGGCGGCCGGTGACGAACAACTCTTCGTCCTTGACGAAGCCAAGGTCGCCGGTGCGCAGGTACTCCTTGGCGTCGCCTCGCAGGCGGGCACCGAACGGTTCGCCGCCCACCACATTCGAGGCGGCCACATTCGAGGCGGCATCGAAGTAGCCGAGGGCGACGTTGGGCCCGGCGACCCAGATCTCGCCGATGACGCCCTCGGGGACCGGGAGGCGCGTCTCGACGTCCACCACTACGACGTTGTGACATGCCGCGGGGACGCCGCAGCTGACGACGTGCGCGGCGGCATCCGGTGTGGCGGTCGGCCGGCACGCCGTGGCTATGCCCAGCTCAAGCTGCCTTCGGTCGAGCCGCAACGCGCGGGGCGCGGTGTGACCCGGCTTGGCGCTGACATGCAGGGTCGCCTCGGCCAGGCCGTAGCACGGGGTGACGGCGATGCCGTTCAGGCCGCAGGCCGCGAAACGGCGGGTGAAGCGCTCGACCGTGGAAGCGTGGATCGGCTCCGCGCCGCAGTAGACCTCCCGAAGACGGCTCAGGTCGAGCTGCTCCAGCTCCTCGTCGGTCACCGCCTCCACGCAGATGTCAAGGGCCGAGCTGGGCGCGACGGTGACCGTCGCCCCGTGATCGCTCACCGCTTTGAGCCACCGCAGCGGGCGCTGGACGAAGTGCGCCGGCGTCAGGTTGATAAACGGCCACGCGCCGTACATCGACAGGATGATCGTGCCCAGCAACCCCATGTCGTGATAGGGCGGCAGCCAGGAGCAGCCGATGCGGTCGGCCTCCACTCCCATGCGGTCGAGCAGGGTCCGGCAGTTGCTCATCACGTTGGCGTGCGACAGCGCGACCCCGCGGGGATGGCTCGTGGAGCCCGACGTGTACTGGATCATCGCCAGGTCTCCCGCCCCCGGAGCCGGGAGGGGGCCGGGCGCCGGGTTGCCTTCCAGCCCGTAAGCGACCGTCCGGACGTCCGGATCGACCTCCTGGATGAGCCGGTCGACCCGGTCGCGTATCCGCTCCGGTACCAGTACCGCGCCGGGACGGGAGTCCACCACGACGGCGCGCAGGCGATCGGCCGCCCGCGGCCCTATCGGTGGAAAGCTTGGAACGGCAACGCATCCGGCCCGCAGGATCCCGAAAAGCCCGGTGATGAAGCTCGGTCCCGGCTCGAGGGCGAGCACGACGCGCTGACCCGCGTGGCCATCGGCCCGCAGGGCACCGGCGATGCCTTCGGCCGCGGCGAGAAGGTCTTGAAACGTCCAGTCCTGAACGTCGTCCTCACCGTCGGCCAGGAAGCGTAGAGCCACGCCGACCTCGGTCGCCGCGCGCTGAGCCAGCACATCCACGATGGACGGCGCCTCGATGATCGAACGAGTCAGGACAGACGTCTGAAGTGGAACAACTCGGCGCTCCAACGAAATCGGGATGGGCCCCACTGCTAACCACCTCGGTGTTTGCAACCTGCGTCAACGGGGCAATCCCATCATTCCTATCGATGTCTTGTCAATACGTCTCCCTAGATATTTCAATACGGCATAGGTTAGTATCACTACGTAACTAGGGCTGGATCAAACAGCGGATTAGACCCACCTGGGGAGGCGGAGATCACCATGGACGACCGAGCGACCCTTATGCGACCTGTGGATGCGAGCCTGGCACACCTGCTGCGGCGGCGAGCCGAGGCACAGCCGGACCGGTTGGCATATCGGGCCGTGGCGCCCGGTGGTGGTCAAGGCGAGTCACTGACCTTCGGGGAGCTTGACGCGCGAGCCAGGGAGTTCGCCGCCGGGCTGCTCGCCCTCGGGGCCCCGGGCGACCGGGTCGCCCTGCTGCTGCCCAACGGGCTGGATTGGATCGTGGCCTACCTCGGCTCCAGCTACGCCGGCACAGTGGCGGTGCCGCTGGCCTACCCCGTCTTCGAGCACACCTTCCGCAAGACGGCGGCGTATGTACTGCCGATGATCAAGAGCGCCGCTCCGGTCGTCACGGTGACGACGCCGAAGGCGCTGGAGGTGATCAGCGAGGACATCGCCTTCGGCCGGTGCGGGACGGTGGCCGACATCAGCGTGCCCGGAGCGGACGTGGACACCGCCAACTTCCCCGGCCGCGAGGACCTTTGCCTGCTCCAGTACACCTCGGGATCGACGACCCAGCCTCGAGGCGTGATGCTGACCCACAGCAACGTCCTGCACAACCTCGCCCAGCTGGCGCAGCTGGGCCGGATCGATACACGGGCATGGGAGCCTGAAGACAGCAAGGTGGTCAGCTGGCTGCCGCTGTTCCACGACATGGGCCTGGCCATGGCGATGTTCGCGCTACAGGTCGGCGGCGGCTGCCACCTGTTGACCCCGGGGATGTTCCTGGTGCGGCCGATGTCCTGGCTGGAAACGATAAGCGATGTCGGCGCCCAGTTCAGCGGCTGCCCCAACTTCGGCTACGCGCACTGTGTCGATCGCATCGAGCCGGCCGAGCGCGATCGGCTCGACCTGTCCAAATGGGAGCTCGGACTGAACGCCGCGGAGCCGGTGCGCGCCGACACGGTGCGGCGGTTCACCGAATTCTTCGCCCCCGCCGGCTATCGGGCCTCGACGATGACGCCCAGCTTCGGCCTGGCCGAGGCGACCGTCTTCTGCACCGGTCTGCACGGCGACGCCGAGCCGCTGATCCTCCGGCTCGACCCCGACGCTCTGCTCGAGGGCGATGTCATCTTCAGCGACCGCGCCGACGCGGTGGAAGCGGTCGGGTGCGGCCACCTTCCGGAGTATCTGACCGTCCGCATCGTCAATCACGAGCTCGGCGTCCCCGCCCTGCCCGGCCGCGTCGGCGAGATCTGGTTGCACGGGGAGAATGTGGGGCGCGGCTACTGGCAGCACCCGGAGGCCACGCGGGCGACGTTCGGCGGCACACTGCCCCGCGACGGGCGCGCCTACCTGCGCACGGGCGATCTCGGCTTTCTCCACAATGGACAGCTGTTCGTCGCCGGCCGGCTCAAGGACCTCATCATCGTCAAGGGCCAGAACCACCAGCCGCACGACATCGAGCACACGGCCGGCCAGTGCCATCCCGACATCGAGCCTCGAAAGTGCGCCGCGTTCATGCTCGACCCGACCACCGACACCCGGCTTGTGGTGGCGGCCGAGCTGACGGCCGATGCCTGGACCATGCTCGCCAGCGAAGGCCAGGCCGAGTTGTGCGACCGGATCGAGCGGGCCATCCGCGCCGCGGTCAAGAAGAAGCACGGGCTCAAGGTGGATACCGTGGCGCTGCTCTGCCCGGGCAGCATTCCGTTCACCACCAGTGGCAAAGTTCAACGAGGATTGAGCCGGCAGCACTTCATCAAGGGCCACTGGTCCCTGCTGGCGGCCCAGCACGCCTGAGACGTCGATCCGTCAGCGCCCCGGGACGAGCCAGAGCGCGCCCAACGGCGGCAAGCGAAGCTCGGCCGAGGCCGGCATGCCTTGGTACGGCACGTCTTCGTCGGCCTGGACCGCGCCCAGGTTGCCCACGTTGGAGCCGCCGTAGATGCCCGCGTCGGTGTTTATCACCTCGCGCCACAACCCACCCGACGGCAACCCGATCCGGTAGCCGTCGTGCGGGGTACCGGCGAAGTTCACCACGCAGACGACCGTCGATCCATCGATCCCGCGCCGCAGGAAGGCTATGGTGTTGCGCGCGGCATCATCGCCGCTGATCCAGCGGAAGCCCTCGGGAGTGGTGTCCTGTGACCACAGTGCCTGGGTGCGGCGGTAGACCCGGTTGAGGTCACGGACCAGTTGTTGCACCCCGGCGTGGGCCGGATCGTGCACCATGTCCCAGTTCAGACCCCGGGAATCGTTCCACTCCTGGCCGTCGGCGAGTTCGCTGCCCATGAACAGCAGCTGCTTGCCCGGATGCGCCCACATGAACGCCAGCAACGCCCGGGTGTTGGCCAGCCGTTGCCAGGTGTCGCCGGGCATCTTGCCGGCCAGGGAACCCTTGCCGTGCACGACCTCGTCGTGGCTGATCGGCAGCACGAAGTTCTCGGTCCACGCGTACACCAGGGAGAAGGTCAGCTCGTTGTGGTGCCACTGGCGGTAGATCGGCTCGCGGGAAAGGTAGCTGAGGGTGTCGTGCATCCAGCCCATGTTCCATTTGAAGCCGAAGCCCAGCCCATCGGCGTCGGTCGGACGGGTCACGCCGGGCCACGCCGTGGACTCCTCGGCGACCGTCACCACACCCGGATGGTGTTTGTAGACAGTCGCGTTCATCTCCTGCAAAAAACTTATGGCGTCAAGGTTTTCGCGTCCGCCTCGCACATTGGGTATCCATTGACCCTCCTCGCGTGAGTAATCGAGATAAAGCATCGAGCTAACCGCGTCCACCCGCAGACCGTCCACATGGAACTCGCCGCACCAGTAGAGTGCGTTGGCGACAAGGAAGTTGCGCACCTCCTTGCGGCCGTAGTCGAAGACGTAGGTCCCCCAGTCCGGGTGTTCCCCGCGGCGCGGATCGGCATGCTCGTAAAGCGGGGTGCCGTCGAAGCGGGCCAAAGCCCAGTCGTCGCTGGGAAAGTGCGCGGGTACCCAGTCCAACAGCACCCCGATGCCCGCCTGATGCAGCCGGTCCACCAGGTAACGGAACTGGTCCGGGTCACCGAAACGGGCCGTCGGCGCGTAGTATCCGGTCACCTGGTAGCCCCACGAACCACCGAACGGGTGCTCCATCACCGGCATCAGTTCGACGTGGGTGAACCCCATCTCGGTCACATACTCGGCCAGCTCATCAGCGATCTCCACATAGGACAGTCGCGGCCGCCACGAACCCAGATGCACCTCATAGATCGACATTGGCTCCTGGTGCAGCCGGCCACCGGCGCGCTGGTGCAGCCAGTCGTCGTCCTTCCAGCCATAGTGGGACTTGAAAATCACCGAGGCGGTCCGCGGCGGCGGCTCGCATTGCGCGGCCAGCGGATCGGCCTTGTCCCGCCAGATCCCGTCGCTGCCGAGAATGCGGTACTTGTATCGCTGACCGGGCAAGGCATCCGGTACCAGAATCTCCCAGACCCCGCTGATACCCATCGATCGCATCGGCCAGCCGTCGTGCGGCCCCCACCCGGTGAAGTCACCCACCACCCGCAGCCCGCGCGCATTGGGCGCCCACACCGCGAACGCCACCCCGCCGTCGAGGCGAGGATGCGCGCCCAGCACCGTCCACAGTGTCTCGTGCCGGCCCTCGGAGATGAGGTGCAGATCCAGCTCGCCGAGCGTGGGCGGGAAGCGGTACGGGTCGTCGCGGATCGCGCCGTCGACGTCGAGGCGGTAGTCGAGCACCGTGCCGGGGACCGTGGCCTCGAAAATCCCGTACTGCTGCACCCGGGTCATCGGATGGCGCCCGTCCTCGGTGACGACATCCACGTTCAGGGCGTTGCGGCGCAACGTACGAACGACGGTGGCTCCCTGCTCCGGATGGGCGCCGAGGACGGCATGCGGGTCGTGCGTGCGACCGGCGATCAACTCGTCCAAGTGGTCCATGCGTCACCCCCGTGACATGGCGAGCAACCGCTCGATGGACTGGCGGGGAATCCACGACCAGCTCGGGCGGTGCTTGGCCTCATACGCGGCCTCGTAGACCGCCTTGTCCAGTTCGTAGGCGGCCAGCAACGGCATCTGATCGCGGGGATCGAAACCGGCCACATCGGCATAGCCGGCGCAGAAGGCGTTCTCATTACGGTCGATCCACTCCCGCGCCCGGAACGTCAACTGCTCGTCCAGCGGCTCGCCCACCAGCGGCTGGAAGGCGGCGTATTCGTAGGAACGCAGCACGCCGGCCACATCACGCAGGACCGAGTCGGGGCGGCGCCGCGCCGGCATCGGCTGCCCAGGCTCGCCCTCGAAGTCGATCAGCAGCCAGGTCTCCGGTGTCCGCAACGCCTGACCGAGATGCAAGTCTCCGTGCACACGCTGAACCGACACCCGCTCGGCGGCGGCGGCCTCGTACCGATCCCGCACGGCATCGGCCACCTCGGCCAGCTCCGGCACGACATCGGTGGCGGCCGAGAGCCGTTCGGTCATGGCCCGCGTTGGGGCCGTCTCGGCCGACGTCCCCAACTCCCGCGCCAAAACCTGGTGCACGTTGGCCACGGCCTCACCCAGCCGGTGCGACTCGGCCGCGAAGTCACCACCGACCTCCTCCGGGTGCAGATCCCCCTCGGCGAACAGGTCCCGGGCGCTGGCCGTGGCCATCGCCCAACCCTCCGCGGCGTTTTCCGCGAACGTGGTCACCATCCCCAATGACAAGGGCTGCCCGTCCTGCGAACCTTCAATCGCCCCAAGCAGCTTCGCCACATTGGGGCAGCCGGCCCGGCCGAGCACCCGGTTGAGCTCCACGTCGGGGTTGATCCCCGGCCGGATACGCCGGTACAGCTTGAAGATGGCCGCCCGGCTGAAGATCACGCTGGTGTTGCTCTGCTCCGCGTCGGCGACCCGGGCCGAAATGTCGGAGGGCAGCATGACATCCGGCTCCGGGACGAAGCGCAAGTCGCCCAGGCTCGCACCATCGGCGATGAGCTTTAGCAGGAACTGGTCGGCCTGCTCGTCGAAGAGCGCGTCAAACGCGATCCGGCCACCATCCGCGCCGATCGTCGCCACCGACTCGAACTCATCCACCGGCGCGTGATCCCAGCCGACAATCACTTGGTACAGCTCATGTTCGCCCCCGTCGGTGAAGGAGACGTCCAGGATCACGTGGTCCAGATCGTCGCGCAACGGTGTCACCACCATCGCCTCGGCCGAGGCGATGGTGCGATGCCGCCCCCCATACCAGCGTTGGTGCGTAAGCCATTCGGCGAACGGCAGCTTCACGACGGCTCCTCCTCCGGTGCGTTCTCCGGTGGGCTCAGCCGGAACCAGTAGAACCCGTGCCCGGGCAAGGTCAGCAGATACGGAAGGTGACCGATGCGCGGGAAGGGTACCCGTCCGGTGAGCTCGATCGGCTGGTACCCGGCCCAGCCCGCCAGGCTCAACTCGATGGGCTGCGGGAACCGGGACAGGTTGTTGATGCATAGGACGGCGTCGCTTTCGGTCTGGCGCAGGAACGCCAGCACCGACGGGTTCGACCCGCCCAGGTCTTGGAACGAACCGACGGCGAACGCCTCGTGTCGCCGGCGCACCGCCAGCATGGTCCGGGTCCAGTTGAGCAGGGTGGCGGAACTGTCGCGCTGCGCCTCGACGTTGACCGCCTGGTACCCGTAGACGGCGTCCTGGTTGACCGGAAGGTAAACCCTTCCCGGTGTGGCTTTGGAGAAGCCGGCGTTGCGGTCCGGGGTCCACTGCATGGGCGTGCGCACGCCATCACGGTCGCCCAGCCAGATGTTGTCCCCCATGCCGATCTCGTCGCCGTAATAGAGCACCGGCGATCCCGGCAGCGACAGCAGCAACGCCGTGAACAACTCGAACTGGTTGCGGTCATTGTCCAAAAGGGACGCCAGCCGCCGCCGGATGCCGACGTTGGCGCGCATCCGCGGATCCTTGGCGTACTCGGCGTACATGTAGTCCCGTTCGTCGTCGGTCACCATCTCGAGCGTCAGCTCGTCGTGGTTGCGCAGGAAGATGCCCCACTGGCAGTTGCTGGGTATGGCCGGCGTCTGCTCGAGGATCTCCGAGATCGGCAGGCGCGACTCCCGCCGCACGGCCATGAAGATGCGCGGCATCAGCGGGAAGTGAAACGCCATATGGCATTCGTCCCCGCCCACCGCCGGGTCGCCGAAGTACTCCACCACGTCGGCCGGCCACTGGTTCGCCTCGGCCAGCAACACCCGCCCCGGGTGCTCATCGTCGACAACCTTGCGAAGACGCTTGAGGAACTCGTGTGTCTCGGGCAGGTTCTCGCAGTTGGTCCCCTCCCGCTCGAACAGGTAAGGCACGGCGTCGAGCCGGAAGCCGTCGATGCCCAGATCCAGCCAGAACCGGATGACGTCGAGCATCTCCTTCTGCACGGCCGGATTGTCGTAATTGAGGTCCGGCTGGTGCGAGAAGAAGCGGTGCCAGTAGAACTGGCGCCGCATCGGGTCGAAGGTCCAGTTCGACTCCTCGGTATCGACAAAGATGATCCGCGCTTCCGGGTACTTCTGGTCGGTGTCGCTCCACACGTAGTAGTCGCCGTGGGGCCCGTCCGGGTGACGCCGCGACTCCTGGAACCACCTGTGCGAATCCGAAGTGTGGTTCATCACCAGGTCGGTGATGACGCGGATCCCCCGGCGGTGCGCGGCGTCGAGCAGCTCCACGAAGTCGTCGACCGTCCCGAACTCCGGCAGCACCTTGTAGAAATCGCGGATGTCGTAGCCGCCGTCGCGCAGCGGCGAGTCGTAGAACGGAGGCAACCAGAGGCAGTCCACCCCAAGCCATTCCAGGTAGTCCAGCCGCTTGATGAGCCCCTTCATGTCGCCGAAGCCGTCGCTGTTCTGGTCGTAGAAGGCCCGGACCAGTACCTCGTAATAGACCGCGCGCTGAAACCAGGTCTTGTCCTCGGGCAAGGTTCGCGCGTGCTCGTAGTCGTCGGCGGACGGATGGACCACATGGATATCAGTCATGGCGGTGCACCGTGAAGATGTGTGCGGGCTGGAAATGCGGGTCGAGACCGACGATATTCTGTTCTCCCCATTCGTATTCGGTGCCGGTCAGCTCATCACGCACCGTGAACCGTTGATACGCCTCGAAACCCAGCGCCGGCATGTCCAGCGTAACCTTTCCCCACTGTTCGCGGGACGGATCGAACGAGCACGCCACCAGCACGGTGTTGCCCGATTCCGGGTCACGCTTGGACCAGCACAGCATCGCGTCGTTTTCGACGTCGTGGAAGTGAAGGCCGCGCAGCCAATGCAGGGCCGGGTTCTCCCGCCGGATCGCGTTGAGCTTGGCCAGATACGGCGCGAGCGACTCGCCGGCCGCCACGGCCGCGGCCCGGTCCCGCCACTTCAGTTCGTACTTCTCGTTGTCGGCCTGCTCCTGCACACCCTCGCGCGCCACATGCTCGAAAAGCTCGTACCCGGCGTAAATCCCCCATGACGGCGAAAGCAGGGCGGCCAGCACAGCCCGGATTTTGAACATGGCCGGGCCGCCGGTCTGCAGATCCGGGGTCAGGATGTCATGCGTGGTCGGCCAGAAGCTGGGCCGCATGTAGTCGGCCGAGGCGACCAGCTCCTCGCAGTAGCGCCGCATCTCGGCGGCGGAGTTGCGCCAGGTGAAGTAGGTGTACGACTGGGAGAATCCCAGCTTGGCCAGGCCGTGCATCATCGCCGGCTTGGTGAACGCCTCGGCCAGGAACAACACGTCCGGGTCGGCCCGCTTGACCCGCCAAATCAGCCAGTGCCAGAAGGAAACCGGCTTGGTGTGCGGGTTGTCGACCCGGAAGATCTTGACGCCCTGCTCGACCCAGAGCAAAACGATGCGCAGTATCTCCTGCCGTATGCCCTCCGGGTCGTTGTCAAAGTTAAGTGGATAGATGTCCTCGTACTTCTTCGGCGGGTTCTCCGCGTAGGCGATGTGGCCGTCGGCCCGGGTGGTGAACCACTCCGGATGCTCGGTCACCCAGGGATGGTCGGGCGCGCACTGCAGGGCCAGATCCATGGCGACCTCGAGCCCGGACCGCTTGGCGGCGGCGACGAACTCCCGGAACTCCTCCATCGTGCCCAGCTGCGGATGGATCGCGTCGTGGCCACCCTCGGCGGCGCCGATCGCATAAGGCGAACCGACATCGTCCGGGGTCGCTACGAGAGAGTTGTTGCGGCCCTTGCGATTGACCCGTCCGATCGGGTGGATCGGGGCCAGGTACAGCACATCAAAGCCCATCTGGGCCACTTCGGGCAGGCATCGGGCGGCGGTGACGAAAGTCCCGTGAACGCCCGGCTCTTCCGACTCGGACCGCGGGAAGATCTCGTACCACGACGAGAACAGCGCGAGCTGCCGGTCGACCCAGAGCTCGTGGGTGGGCGAGGCGGTGACCAACTGCCGCACCGGGTACTCCCACAGCAGGTCGGCCAGGTCGAGGGCGCCGCTGACGCGGGCGAACAGCGGGCGGCCGTCGTCGCGCAACGCTTGCGCGGCGCTGAGCACCCAGCCCTGAGACTTCGCCGGCACCAGCTCCGCCACCTGCTCCAGGAGGGCGGCGCCCTCGGCGAGTTCGTTGACCAGATCGCCCTCACCCTGGCCAGCCTCGATCTTCCGGGTGACGGCGTGGCGCCAGCTCAGATAGGGGTCGCTGAACGCCTCGACGCGGAAGGTCCACATCCCGACCACGTCCGGCTTGATAGTGGCGTGCCACAGGTCAAGCCCGGGTTCACCCGGTCGCATCCTGGTGAACGAGCGGGAATTTCCCTCCGGGTCAACCCAGGAGACATTACACCCCAAGGCCTCGTGGCCCTCGCGGTAGGAGCGCGCCGAGATCGGCACACGCTCTCCAACGACTGCCTTCGCTGGAAACTCACCGCAGGAAACTTGAGGAGTTACGTCTTCGATCGGCAACCGTCCAGTCATCAACTGGCCAGTACCCGGGCCGTCCGAAGGGCCAAACCCTTTACACCCATTTTTGTGTACCGAATGGGGCCTCAGGTTTGCTTTAGTTTGGATTGACAACTAACATACTCGGTAATCGATCAATACGGACGTCAATATGGAGTCGGTCATGAAACGAACCATCCGTTGGCGCCTGGCGGCCGTCGTGTCGGCGCTCGCCCTCGCCGTCTCCGGCCTCAGCGCCGCGCCCGCCCGGGCCGCCGTATGGGGCACCTGCGATCAGTGGGGCAACTGGACCAGCGGCGGCTACACGCTTTACAACAACATCTGGGGTTCGGGCCGGGGCCCGCAGTGCATCTGGGCCAACTCGCCCACCAACTGGGGCGTGTGGGCCAACCACCCCAACACCGGCGGGGTGAAGTCCTTCCCCAACTCCACCAAGTGGTCCGGCAAGCGGGTCAGCGCGCTGGGCACGCTCAGCAGCAGCTTCAACGTCAGCGTGCCGACCAGTGGGGTCGCGTTCACGAGCACCTACGACGTCTGGTCCAGCGACAACCGGTACGAAATCATGTTGTGGGTCAACAAGTATGGCGCGGTCGGGCCGATCGGCGGCTTCCAGACCACCGCGACCGTGGGCGGCCACAGCTGGAACGTCTACCGCGGGAACAACGGTTCCATCAACGTGTTCTCGTTCCTGCGCACCAGCAACACCTCCTCCGGCACCGTGGACATCAAGGCCATCACCAACTGGGTGCGCAGCCGGGGTTGGTTCGGGGACGTGACGATCGGAAACGTGCAGTTCGGCTACGAGATCACGTCGTCGAACAGCGGCCGGGACTTCGTCACCAACAACCTCACCATCACGGCGACCTGACAACGCGACTCACGCGACTCACGCGGCGATCGCCAGCTCCTCGCGGATCTCGGCGGCCTCGTCGCAGCCCAGACTGGTGAACAGCGCCATGGCCCGCTCAAGCTGCTCGGTCCCGGGGCCGGTGTCGCCGTGCTCGCGCAGCAGCCGCCCGAGCCGGCGCCGGGCCAGCGCCTCACCGCGGCGGAATCCGGCACGCTGGTACGCCTTGATGGCCAACTCGGCGTGCCGGATCGCCGGCCCGATCCGGCCGGTGCCGAGGTAAACGTCGACCAGGCTGCTGAACGTGTCGCCCCGGTTGCGTTCGTTGCCGGTCACGCCCCGCAGGTTCAGGCTGCGCCGCAGATAGCGCCGGGCCGAGTCGTACCGGCCGAGCTGGGTGTGCAGTTCGCCCAGGCTGTCCAAAGCGTTGGCCTCCAGCTGTGGTGCTCCGTGGCGGCGGGCGAGCCGCGCCGCCGAGCGGCAGTAGCGGATCGCCTCGTCGTACCGGCCGGCGAGGCGGTACGCGAAGCCGATGTTGTTGTTGGTCGCGGCGCACGACAGCATGTTGCCCAGCCGCTTGGCGATCCCCAGGCTCTCCTTGAAATGCTCGGCCGCGCGGTCGTACTCGCCCAACTCGCCGCGCACGATGCCGAGTTGGTTGAGCGCCCGGGCCTGGCCGTCGAGGTCGCCGGATTCGCGGCTGAGCGTGAGGCTTTCGGTTAGGTACGTGATCGCGTCATTCACGCGGTGCAAGTAGAAGTGCGCCACCGCGAGGCCGTGCAGCAGGCGAGCCTGGGTCGCGCTGTCGGCCGGCCGCTGCGCGGCCCCCGACAAACAGGCGGTGTTGACCGCGACCAGATCCTCGATGTGCCCTCGCCCGGCCAGGAACGGGTAGAGGGCGAAGGCAAGGGCCGCGGCGGACCCGGCGACCGCCCGATCCGCCGATTGTCCACCTTGGACAGTCGTGGCGACGAGGTCGGCCCGCTCGTCCTCCAGCCAGGCGACCGCACCCGCGGCATCGTCAAGGCCGCCCGGGTAGACCAGCAGGGCCGCGTCGCGGGTGGTGGACAGGTAGTACTCCAGGAGCCGCCCGAGCGCGGCCTCCCGTTGCGCCCGCGGTTCCTCGGCGGCGCGCTCGCGAGCGAACAGCCGGATCAGGTCGTGCATCCGGTACCGGTTGCGCGGTGTCTCCTCCAGCAGCCGGGCGTCGATCAGGTCTTCGAGCGTGTCACGGGTGACCGCCAGCGGCTCGCCGAGCAGCGCGGCGGCCGCCGCCGCGGTCGCGTCGGGCCCGTCGAGCGCTCCGAGCAGGCGGAACAAGCGCCGCGCGGCCGGATCGCGTACCTGTTCATAGCTGACCAGAACGCTGGTGTGCACCGCAACGTCGCCCAGGCGCAGCTCCCGCAGGCGGTACCGGTCGTCGCGCAGCAGCTCCGCGAACCCGTCGAGGCTGGCATTCGGGCGTACCGCCAGCCGCGCCCCGACGATGCGGATCGCCAGCGGCAGCCCACCCGACCAACGGATCAGTTCTTCGGCGGCGCGCGGGTCGGCGGCCACCCGGGTCGGCCCGGCCAGCTGGCCGAGCAGGTGCAGCGCGGCCGATCCCGGGAGCGCTCCGAGTTCCAGGTGGGTGCCGCCCTCGAGGTCGGCCAGGCTGCGCCGGGCGGTCACCAGCACGGCCGAGGTGGTGCTCGCCGGAAGCAGCGGCCGGACCTGCGCGGCGTTGTAAGCGTTGTCCAGCACCATGAGGACCCTGCGGTCGGCGAGGTGCGTGCGCAACCGGGCCGCCGCCTCCTCCAGATGCACCGGCCCGGCGCCGTCGGCCAGACCCAGCGCCCGCAGGAACCGGCCCAGCGCCTCCACCGGCGACATGGGTCGCAGCCCCGCGGTCGCGCCGTGCAGGTCGAGGTAGAGCTGCCCATCGGGGAAGCCTTCGGCGAGTTGGTGTGCGGCGTGGACCGCCAGCGCCGACTTGCCCACGCCGGCCGGCCCGCTCACCACGCACACCGCCGGAGCCGACCGGTTCGGCGTGGTGAGCCGGTCGCGCAGCAACGCCAGCTCTTTGGCGCGGCCGGTGAATGTCTCGACGGTGCGTGGCAGTTGCCGCGGCGTCCCGTCGGGCGCCCCGGCGGGTGGTGCCGGCACCCGAGCCAGGCGCTGCAATGCCGGACCGGGTTCGACACCGAGCTCGCGGGCGAGGTCGCGGTGGCAACGCCGGTAGGCCGCGACGGCATCGGCCCGCCGGCCCAGGCTGTCCAGGACCGCGATCTGCTGCTCGGCGAAGCGTTCGTGTAACGGGTACGCGCCCACGAGTTCCTCGAGTACCGGCAGGATCTCGGCGTGGCGGCCAAGTTCCAGCTCCACGTCGATGCCTTCCTCATGCGCCGACAGCCTCCGCCGCTCGAGCCGCGCCGCGATGGCGTCGAAGCGGCCGATGCCCTTCAGGTCGGCCAGCGGGGCATCACGCCACAGCTCGAGCGCGGCCCGGTACGCGGCGGCGGCCCGCTCCGCCTGCCCGGCCCGGCGCGCGGTGCGCGCCGACTCGAGCAACCCGTCGAACTCGAGCAGATCCAGCTCCTCCGGCTGGATCGTGAGTCGGTAGCCGGGCGGGCTCGACACCAGGCGTTCACCGATCAGAGCACGGAGCTTCCAAACATATACCTGGATGTTCTTGCGGGCCGTGCGCGGCGGTTCGTCCGCCCACAGCCGGTCGGCGATCTCGTCCACACCCACCGGGCGGTTGGCCCGCAGCAGCAGGAGGGCGAGGACCGCGCGTTGCATGGGCGGCCCGGCTGGCACGAGCGTGCCGCCAGCCCACACCGCGACCGAACCAAGTACGCCGAATCGCATTTTGACGCTCCCGCGAAAGCGAACGATATCAATTTACCGGTCGCATACCGCCCGTAGAACGCGCCGCCGGATGCTGCCTCTCACCGTTGAGCCGGTCTTGAGAGGAGATCCAGAAATGGCCAAACGTCTATCAATCTGGTGGGGATTGGCCCCGCTCGCGTTGCTGGCCGCGCTAATCATCACGCCGGTGGCCGGCCACGCCGCCGTGGTGGCACCCGCCCGGGGTACCACCATCCGGGCCACCGAGGCGGTCAACATCCGCACCGGGCCGGACACGTCCTACGACGTCGAGGCCACCGCCGCCGCCGGCGACACCGCCAGCGTGCTCGGCGGGCCGAGCGGTGACTTCATCGAGGTGTACTACCGCAACCATCGTGGTTGGACTCACCGGAGCTATTGGAACGCCGTGCCCGGCCTGTGGGTCAACCGGTACCAGCTCACCGCCGACCAGGAGGCGGCGGTGCGGTGGATCGCCTCGGTGACCATCGCGCGAGTACCGGGCACGCTCAGCGAGAAGCTGTCCACCGTGTCCGAGGTGACCTGGTGGTCGCTCAAGGAGGTTGTGCTCAGCCAGCCGCTGACCAAGGTGCACCGCTACTCCAATTGCCAGGACAGCAACTACGAACCGCTGTACTGGTGCCCCAGCCTCAACTGGCAGGTGGGCATCGCCGGCGTGCACATGAGCAACACCCCGGGGCGCGTGGCCGAGATCGAGGCGCTCGCCGGGAGCCTTTACGGGTCAACGGTGGCGGCGGTGCTCGACCACACGGCCAACTACGCCGGCTACCCGGACGGCAGTACCGGGTACAACGCGATCCTCAATTCCACCGGCAGTTTCCGGACCTCCTGGCTGCTGCGCAACCACGGTGTCGGCTTCACGTTCAACCAGGCGTTCGTCCGGCCGTGCCTCGGCAGCGCCCCACCGGACTGGTGCTTCGGCGGTTGGAACGAGGCGGTCCGGTACGCGCCGAACGCCGCCGCCATCATCCGCTCCGTCCAGGACCTGCGGGCCATCCTCTACGCCATCCGACCGATCTGACCAAAGGAGACTGTCATGCGCAAGCTCACCGTCATGCTCGCCGCGGCCGCGGTGCTTGTCGCCATCCCGGCCCAAGCCGCCCAGGCCTCGCACGCCAACCCGGACCCGTTCAAGCACCTGCACAACATGCATTACCAGTCCGTCGAACAGTTCTGCGTCCAGTCCTTCGACACCGCAAAAGTAAGCCACTCCAGCGCCCGGTCGTTCGTGAACCAGACCCTGACCCAGATGGGTTCCGGCAAGGTCTGGGACGGCTTGGGCAGCGGGCGGCTCCAGCTACATGTCACCAACAACTATTGCAGCGCTTACGATCCCACCACCCGGGCCACGATCGAGATCGAGGTCTACTACGGCTGGGACTGGAGCGGCGTCTGCGGCGCTCCGGTCGGTTACTACAACTGCGTCGTGCACGACAACCCGGTGTTCGACTCGGCGCGAAACCATTGGGACGCGCGATGGGCATACGTCTATCTCGTCTTCAGTTCCGGCGGCCGGCTCGACAATGTGGGCCGCGCATTCATCAACCACGAGTTCGGTCACGTATGGGGTCTGGCCGACCACGGCGTCGGCAGCTCCTCGTGCAACCCGCCCAGCATCATGCACAGCACGGTGGTCAGCTACCCGTGCACGAACTGGCCGTACTGGTACCCGAGCCCGTCCGACTTCCAGTCCGTCCTGAGGATCATGGAGTGATGAGATGGCACGCCATTCACTGAGGTCACTGGGTTTGTGGCTGCTGGCCGCGGCGGCGGTTATCACCGCGATCGCGCTCGCCTCGCCGGGCCGGTCGGCCACCGACCACGACCATGACGATCATCCACACCTCGATCTGCACAACGGTTTACTGGTCAGCACCCGGACCGTGCTGCGGATCTGCGTCCAGCCGGGCGACCACCGGCCCGCTATCGAGTCGTCGGTGCTGGGAGCGCTGGACGAGGTTCGCCGGCACCCGTACTGGCGCGCGGCTTATGGCCGGGCCCAGTACGCCCGCTCCACCGTCCTGGCCTGGGGTTGCCCGGCCCCTCGGCTGCCCGAGCGGTACGAGCCGAAGGGCACCGTGGCCGGCCCCGGCGTGACGGCCGAGCCGAGCCCGTACCGGGTCTGGCTCTACGTTCTGGACGAGCCGACCGCGGACCGGGTTCTCGGTCCGGATCGCGACGCCGGCACCGCCTCGGCCGAGTTCATGCGCGACTCGGCCGGCGCCTTCCCGGTATCGACCGCGCTGCTCGTGCGGGAACGCCGGCTGGCCGACACCGCCGCGCTGGCGCGCGACCTTTCGACGGCGTTGGGCCTGGGCACCCAGTGACGTCTTTGGGGCGGGTGCCTGGCGCCCGCCCCCGGAAAGGCGCGCCAAAAAGGCGCTGGCGAATCCGGGCTCGAACGACGACGATGGGTTTCATGTCTTCTGGCGACTCCACTGTCGTGTACGTCGATCGCTGATCACACGCCGACGTATCCCCTACAGCGCCAGGAAAAGACAGTGGAGAATAGACAGACATCAATGGATTTTGCCCTCGAAATCGCGTGCGACGAGTCGGGTTGGGAAGGCAGCAACTTCGCCACCGCCAACTCCGGCGTCATCGCCCACGCCAGCGTCCGGCTGGACATCGACACAGCGGCGGAGTTCATCCGCGCCTTCCGTGACCGGTCCGGGCAGCACAGGTACGAATACAAAGCCTCGCACCTGTTGCGGACCAAGGGCGGACCGGACCTCGCCGGGTTTCTCGGCCCGTCCGGTCCCGTGCACGGCCGAGCCTTGGTCCATCTGACTCACAAGTCCTGCTTCATGCTCGGCCGGGCTCTCGACCTTTTCATCGGCGGGTCGGTGGACGTGACGAGCCTGGGCCTGCGCCCGGACCACCGGCTGGCGAGCCTGGCGGCCACGCTCTGCCGCGCCGGCCCGGACACCTACGGCCGGCAACCTTGGCAGGCATTTCTCGCCGCGACCAACGCGGTCCTGCGAGTGAACCGCCACGCCCAGGTACAGGCCCCGGTCGACGCGTTCTTCGATCAGGTCGAGGTGCTCCTTGGCCTGAACGCCGCCGAAATCCTCTACGAGCTGCGCGACGGACGACCGCAGGCCTATTCCGCTCGCGCCCGCCTGCTCGAGGATCACGTCCTGTACCCCGTCCTGGAACCGTTGATTCCCTCGCTCGTTCGGACCGTGCTGCATTGGAGTCGTGGACTTCATCCGGTCGCGGTCGTCCACGACGAGCAGTCCGCGTTGACCGAACGGCGGATGCGACGGCTCGAGCAGATCCTCGCCGCGCCGCCGCTGGAGGTGATCCGCCTGCCGGCCGCGGGTCGCTTCCTGCGGTTCCGTCAGGTGGACTCGCGAACCGACCCCCGGGTCCAGGTCGCGGACCTGCTCGCCGGCGTCGCGCGGAAGATCACCACCGACGAGCTCCTGGGCCGAGGCGATCCGGATCTGACCGCATTGCTGCGGCCCTATGTTCATCCGGGTACCCCGAGTTGCCGCACCGGCTTCGCTGATGCTAAATCTGCATTGGCACTCCGACAGGGCGAGTGCTAGCGCGGAAGGGAGATTGTCGATGAGTCAGGTCGAAACGTTCGAGTTCCAGGCGGAGGCGCAGCAACTGCTCCACCTGATGATCCACTCTGTGTACTCGAACAAGGACGTCTTTCTGCGCGAGCTCGTCTCCAACGCCTCCGACGCCCTCGACAAGCTGCGCCTGGAGTCGCTCATCGACAAGGAGCTCGACGCCGACACCAGCGACCTGCACGTCGAGCTCGTGGTCGATCGCGAGCAGCGCACCCTGACCGTGCGCGACAACGGAATCGGCATGACCCGGGCCCAGGTCATCGACCTGATCGGCACGATCGCCCGGTCCGGCACGGCCGAGTTCGTCAACCGGTGGCAGCAGGCCAAGCACGACGGCACCGCCGAGCTGATCGGCAAGTTCGGCATCGGGTTCTACTCCAGCTTCATGGTGGCCGACCGGGTCGTCCTGGTGACCCGCCGGGCGGGCGAGGCCGAGGGCACCCGGTGGGAGTCGTCCGGATCGGACACCTACGAGGTCTCCACGGTCACCGACGCCGCGCCCGGCACCGCCGTCACGGTGCACCTCAAGCCGGTCGATGAGGAGAACCACCTCTTCGACTACACCGACCCGGCGGTGCTGCGGCGCATCGTCAAGCGTTACTCCGACTTCATCGCCTGGCCCATCCGGATGTCCACGCCCAAGACCGATGAGACCGACGAGACCGATGACACCGACGAGACCGAGGCAAGCGCGGTTGAGACCCTCAACTCGATGAAGGCCCTGTGGTCCCGGACCCCCTCCGAGGTCAAACCCGAGGAGTACACGGAGTTCTACCGGCATGTCAGCCATGACTGGACCGACCCGCTGGAGACGATCCACATGCGGGCCGAGGGCATGCTGGAGTTCGACGCGCTGCTGTTCCTGCCCGCCCACGCCCCCTACGACCTGTTCATGCGGGGCACCCGGCGCGGGATCCAGCTGTACATCAAGCGGGTGTTCATCATGGACGACTGCGAGGCGCTCCTGCCGGAGTACCTGCGCTTCGTCAAGGGCGTGGTCGACTCGGCCGACCTGTCGCTCAACGTCTCCCGGGAGATCCTCCAGCAGGACCGGCAGATCCAAACCATCCGCCGCCGTCTGGTCAAGAAGGTGCTCGGCGCGCTCAAGGACATGCTGGCCAAGGATCCGGAGAAGTACGCCGGATTCTGGAGCGAGTTCGGCCAGGCGGTCAAGGAGGGTCTGGTCAACGACCCGGACAACCGGGCGGCGATCCTCGAGGTGGTCCAGGTGGCCTCCACTCACGACCTGGCCCGGCCGACCACGCTGCGCGAGTATGTCGAGCGGATGAAGGCCGACCAGACCGAGATCTTCTATCTGGTCGGCGAGCAACGGTCCACATTGGAGAGTTCGCCGCACCTGGAGGCGTTCGCCACCAACGGTATTGAGGTGTTGCTGCTGCACGACGCGGTCGACGCCATGTGGGTCGACATGGTGGGCGACTTCGACGGCAAGCGGTTCACCTCGGCCAGCCGGGGCGAGGTCGACCTCAAGGCGGACAGCGAAGAGGCACCGTCCACAGAGGACTTCACCGCGCTGCTCGGCTGGATGGGCACCCGGCTGGCCGAGAAGGTCAAGGAGGTGCGGCTGAGCACGCGGCTGACCACCTCGGCGGCCTGCCTGGTCTCCGACGCGTTCGACGCCTCCCCGGCGCTGGAGAAGCTCTACCGGGCCATGGGTCAGGACCTGCCGAAGGCCAAGCGCATCCTGGAGCTGAACCCGCGGCACCAGCTGGTGGAGAATCTGCGCGCGGCCCACGCCGAGCGGGGCGACGACGACGCGCTGGCCGAGACCGCCGAGTTCCTGCACGCGATGGCGGTGCTGGCCGAGGGCGGCGAGCTCGACGACCCGGCCGGGTTCACCCGGCGGCTGGCCGACCGGCTGTCACAGACCCTATAGCCCAAGCAAACGGCCGGGCCGCCCAACACGGGCGGCCCGGCCCGTTTCCGGATTGGCTGTGGATTGGCTATGTCGGATAGCAGATCGGCAACGTGTCCGTGTCGCTGTAGATCGCGGTGTCCTTCATGTAACCCCAGGCACCGTTGTCGGCTTGGGTGTAGACCCAGCGGTACGGGTTCGGGCCGCCGACATAGGGGCCTTCGTCATCGCGGCACACGAACCAGCTAGTCGTGCTCCACATGTCGCCGACCCACCAGTAGGTGCCGTCGTAAATGAGCGCGTAAACGTCGGCGCCGTAGACGTTTTGGCACCACCAGTGGTTGCTTGACCACCAGCAGGCGCCGACCTGAATACCGACGTCGGCCGGTGCCGGTTTGGCCGACGCTGCGCCGGCGGGGCCGGCGGGGCCGGTCGCGAACGCGACGGCGGCGAGCATGACGAGCGCGAGCTTGATAGAAAGTCGTTTCATGGCAAGGGTTCCTCTCAGTACCAATCGGTGCAGGCGATTTCCGGGTGGTCCCATGCCTTGCCGCAGGCGCGCATGAGGACACCCGAATCGCGATACTGCACGGTGAACACATCCGAGCCGGAGGTGATGCTCGTCAGCCCGAGCCGCGGCTGCCAGGTGCCACCGCCGTCGAAGCTGCGATCGGTCCAGATCTCGTCACCTATGCTGCCGGTCCTGATCCGGCCCCACGCGCACTGCGTGACTGTGCTGTAGCGCAGCTCGATCACGCGTCCCCAAAGGAAGTTTTGCTTCGCCGTGATGACCCCGCTTGCCCCGGGGACACTGCCGTCGGCACAGGTGGCCGTCCCGCTGGGCGGTGGCGCGCCGCCACCGCAATCCGGGACGCCGGACAGCCAGGCCGGACCCTGGATGTAGATGTTGGTCATCCAGCCGCCGTACTCCGGCAGGTAGGACCAGACATCGTTGGTGTACCCCTCGGCGGTCACGAGCTGCGCATGCATCTGGCAGCCCACCTGGATCCAGGTGGGACCCGGGAAGGTGTGCACGATCGCCGCGCCGGTGTTGGGCTGTAGCCTCACCCGCACGCCCGTGCTCCAGGTGGAGAAGTTCTTGTCGTTGCCGCCCGGAGTGGTGAACTCCCCGCCGATGGCCAGATACTGCGAGCAGGGCGGCACATCGGGCAGGATCGCCGGGCCCTTGATGAAGATGTTGCTCACCCAGACCTGGTAGTCGGGAAGGTACGACCAAACGTGGTTGGTGATGCCGTTGATCGTCACCTGTTCACCGTTGGCCTGGCACAGCACCCGGACCAGAACCGATCTTCCCAAGCCGGTGAACTTGATCTGGCTGGAGGTGTTGTGGTCGGCGCGGTAGTTCGGCGAGCCCCAGGTCTTGTGGGCCACGCCCTCGCCCGGATACCGGAACGGCGGGTCCGGTTGGTTCCACGGCAGCCTTATCGCGCCCGTGTAATTGCTTGAGCGCCAGTCGGACACCTTGACCAGGTCGCCGGACTGCCGCGCCTCGACCATCTTCCCGTTGCCGAGGTAAAGCGCCGTGTGACTGACCCCCCCGTAGTACAGGATGTCTCCGGGCAGAAGCGGTATTGTCCCCTGTCCCGTGGTGAATACCTGGTTGGCCGGATCGACGCGAAGCCGGTTCCAGGCCGCATTCGCCGTCCCGGCGGTGAGGATGTCCACTCCGGTGGCGATGTACCAAGCCCACCGGACGAAGCCGGAGCAGTCGAAGCTCCAGTAGTTCGGGTCCAGCCAGGACGCCGGGTCGGCTCCGATCAGTCCCTGCGACGGCCCGGGCAGCCCGTCGTGCCCGCCGCCCCAGGCGTAGTTGACGCCGACCCAGCGGCACGCCTCCGTCACGGCCCGTTCGGCGGCCGGGCTGGCTCCGCTCTGGAGCACGCCGCACACGTCGGCATATGCCGGGCTCGGGGCGAACCCGGCCGAGCTCACCGCGACGGTGAACCCAAGCAGCACAGCCATAACCGCGCCGCGAAGATGTTTCATGGCTTGTTTCCCCCAATCCTGCGCGGGGTTCTCCCGTGCGCTTGAAGGATGGGGTGGGGTCATGTCGATCTGATGTACGAATGAACCCGCTTGGCCAGGGCCCCGGGGCTGGGATGCATTCGATCTACATCGTCTTTACATCCGCGCTGCTCATGGTTTGGTCGTGGACTACGGCTGGCCGGATGGGACCTTCTTGCAGGGGCGCGACGCCGATCGACGGACACCGGTCGCCGTGGTGGTGGGGCGGGCCAGGGTGGAGCTGGCCACCATCGGCGAGCTGGCCGCGCTGCCGGGCAGCGGCGACATCAAGGTGGTGCCGGAGCCGCTTTTCCTTGCTCTGCCAACCCGTATCGCCGACGGCACGCTGGTCCAGGGGATCGTCGATCCGGGTGGCCGGGTGGACCTGACCCGGGTGGCCCTCATGGCCGGCGGGGCCAGGGCGGAGTTCCACGACCGGGGCGAGCTTGTCCAATGTGGATACGCGGGCCGGCCGGTGTGGGCGATACCCAGCCGCGTTTTCCGGGCGCTGCCAGTGGTACCAGATGATTGTGTTTTTCTTAGAAACGCTGAAAACCTTGCTGTGTACCGGATCCGCCACGGCCGGCGGCAGAAGGTCAGCGAGTCGTCCATCCCTGGGCCGGCCCGGGTTTGGTCCGTCCCGGCCCGCGTTCTGGAGAACCTGGCGGCTCGCCGGCCTCGTGGCTAGCCACCCGGCGGAAGGTGGTGAACGCCTCCTCCCAAGCCCTTTCGGCGGCACCGGTTTCGCCTCGGGCGGCGTGGACCCGGCCGAGGTCGCGCAGGGTGCGAGCCCGCCACAGCGGCATCCGCAACACGTCCCATTGCAGCAGGGCCGCCCGCAGCGCCTCCTCGGCCGCCGCGAGGTCGCCCGCTTCCAGGAAGAGCTCGCCGCGGGTCCGGGTGACCAGCGCCTCGCCGAACCGGTCGCGCCGGTCGTGGCAGATCTCCCGCGCCTCGGCCAGCGCGGCGGCCGCCTGGCCGGTCTGTCCTAATCGGAGTAATGCTTTCGCCAAGGCCTGCTTGGCATAGGCGGCACCGAGCAGGTCGCCCACTCCGTCGAACATCCCGATGGTCAGGGCGAAAAGCTCCGCGGCCCTTCGGTATTCGCCCCTGGCCCGGTGGACCAGCCCGAGGGAACGCTGGACTATCGCCTCCTCGCGAAGGTTCTTGTCGGCGCGATACACGGACAGCGCCGCCGTCAGGTGGTCGGTGGCCTCGTCGTAGCGGCCCTGCTCCCGTGCCACCACACCAAGTCCGTAACGCACGTGCGCCAGCGCCGCCTCGTCGCCCAGTTCGGTGAAGGCGGCTCGGGCCCGGTCGAGAAAATAGGAAGCCTCGGCGAAATCAGCCTGTTCCCAGCAGGCCGAACCGATGCCGGCCAGCGCCGTGGCCTCGCCCAGGAGGTCTCCCGTCTCGCGGAACAGCAACAGCGCGTCCCGGAAATACTCGTGCGACTCGGCGAACCGGTCCTGTTCGTAGCGCAGCTGGCCCAGACCGGCCAGCAGAACCGCCTCGCCATTGCGGTTTCCCGCCCGGCGGACCGCGAGCAGGGCCACCTCGTGCGTGCGCGACCACGCGTCGAACTCGTTGTAGAGCGCGAACGGGCTGGCGATCAGGACGCTGGCCAGTTCGCAGGCCGCCTGGTCCAGATCACCGTCGGCACACTGCTCCACGATCGCCACGAGCGAGGCCATCTCGGCGGCGAACCAGCCGACCGGCTCGGCCAGCAGCCGCTCCACGGTCGGCTGGTCAAGCGCCCAGCGCTCGGTGCCGCGGATCAGCCGGCCGGTGACCTTGGCCGGTCCGCGGGCGGCGGCCTCGTCCAGGATGCCGAGCCAGCAACTGATCACCCGGTACAGCGCGCCCTGGCGGTCATCGGCCGTCTCCTCGGCCAGGGCGCGTTCGCGGACATACAGGCGGATGAGATCATGCATGCGGTACCGGGCCTGCCCGGCCGGATCCATCCCGATCGGGTCGACCAGCCGCGCCTGCACGAGGCGGTCCACCAGGTCCTCGGCGGCCGCGGTATCGGTGTCGAGCAAGGGGGCCACCATCCACGCGGCGAAGTCCGGGACCCGGATCAGGCCGAGGCGGCGCGCCGCCTGGCGCCCCTCCTCCGGAAGGCCCAGGTAGCTCAAGCCAAAGCTGGCGCGCACGGCGAGGTCCCCGGCGACCAGTTCGTCGAGCCGGTTCTGCTCGTCGCGCAACCTTTCGGCCAGGCGAGCAACTGTCCAATGTGGACGGGCGGCCAGGCGTGCGCCGGCGATCCGCACCGCCAGCGGCAGCCGTCCGCATAGCCGAACCACCTCGGCGGCGGCGTTCGCGGCGCCGGCGTTCGCGGTGACGCGGTCGCCCCCGGCGATCCGCGCCAGCAGGGTGACCGCGTCGCGCTCGTCCATCACCTCCAGGTCCAGCACCGCGGCGCCCTCGAGCCCGGCCAGCCGGGACCGGCTGGTCACCACGACCACACACGTCGGCGCGCCGGGCAGCAGCGGCCGGATCTGGCCCTCGTCGGCCGCGTTGTCGAGGACCACCAGCACGCGCCGGCCGGCAAGCAGCATCCGGTACATCTCGACGCGCTCGTCCAAGCCGGTGGGCATCATCGCCGCCTCCACCCCGAGCGCGCGCAGGAGGCGTTCGATCGCCTCCGCCGGTTCGATGCGGCGGCTGTCCGACTGCAGGTTGAGGAACAGTTGACCGTGCGGGAAACGGGAAGCCAGCTCGTGCCCCATCCGCACGGCGAGGGCGGTCTTGCCCGTGCCCGCCCGGCCGGAGATCACACCCACCGCGACCGCCGTGCCCCCAGACCCGGCAGCCAGTTCCCGCACCCATCGCGCCGCGTCCCGGCGCCCGGTGAAGTCGGCGATGTCCGCGGGCAGCTGGTTGGGGGCCGGTTTCGCGCGCGCTTGCTCGCTTGTTTGCCCGCCCGTTTGCCCATCCGCTCGCTCGCTCGTTTGGTCGGCCAGCAGCGTGGCCAGATCGTCGGTCAGCACGGCCTGCCGCACCGCCCGCAGCTGCGGGCCCGGGTCCACGCCCAGCTCGGCCACGATGAGCTCGTGACCCTCCTGATAGATCCGCAGGGCGTCGGCCTGCCGGCCAACCCGGTAGAGCGCCACCATCAGCTGTGCCCGCAGAGTTTCCCGTACCGGGTTCGCCCCCACCTGAGCGAACAACTCGGGCAGGATCTCCGTCTCGGCGCCCAGCGCGAGCAGGCACGCGAAGCGCGTTTCCAGGGCGAGCATCCGCAGCTCCCCCAGGCGTACCGCTTCCGCCTCGGCGAACGGTTGCGTCATACCCTCCAGCGCCCGCTCGCCCCGCCACGCGGACAGGGCGACCGTGAGGCCTTCGGCCGCTTGCCGGTGCTTACCCTCCGCGGCCACGCGCCGGTGCTGGGTCACCGCCTGCTCGAAGACGGCACTGTCCAATTTAGAGGCATCGATGTCTATGAAATAGCCGGGACTGCGGGTCACGATGACGCCGCGTCCGGCCGGGCTCAAGCCGCGCCGCAGCGCGGCGACGTGGGAAGCGACCAGCCCGCGGGCGGTCCCGGGAGCGCCCTCGCCCCACACCAGATCGACGATCCGGTCGACCGCCACCACCCGGCCCCGGTTGAGTAAGAGCACGACGAGAACGGCAGTCGGCTTGGATCCCCCCAGCGAAAGCCGACGGCCTTCCCAAACCGCCTCTACCGGGCCTAGCAGCCTGAACTCCACCAGCCGGTAACTCTACCGATCAATGTCGATCCTGCTAAGCGGTTTTACCTGCCCGCCCTTGATCTCGTCGAGCACGGCACCGGGATGTTACGGCTAGAGCTTGGCTCGTAGCTTCCCAGCATCGGGATGGCCGAGTTCCTCGAGGATGACCAGTGCCGCCCGCCACTCCCGCTGGGCGGCATCCTCGTCGCCCATGGCGTGATGAGTGTCGCCGAGGTGGCCTAGCACCACGGATTGGCTGTACAGGTCGCCGATCTCGCGTTCGAAGGCCAGGGCATTCTGGTAGCACTCGACTGCTTCGCGATATTGACCAAGGTGGTGGTGTGCATAGCCGAGACTGTCCCACACGGCCGCCTCGCCGGACCTGATCCCGATCTCCTGGAGGAGGGTGAGGGCTTGCCGGCAGGTGATGACGGCTTGCCGGTGATCGCCAAGGAGGCTGTAGCTCCAACCCAGATCCGACAGGGTGGTCGCTTCGCCGGCCCGGTCCCCAGCCGCGCGGTAGAGGGCATGCGCGCAACGAGATTCGTCAATAAGTCGATGCTGTTGCCCCAGGTGATCGAACATTGTGCCGCGGATGTGATGGGTGCGCGCTTGGCCCAGCAAGTCGCCGGCCTCCCGGTAGAACTCCAGCGCCCGCTGGAGCTCGACGTCGGCATCGTCGTAGCGGGCGAGCCGGACGAAGGCGGATCCGAGGCCGCGGTGGGCGTGTGCCTGCGCCGCCGGGTCGCCCAAACGCCGCGCAGACTTTACCGCTGCTCGCTGGATCGCCGCCCAGTCAAGCCAATGGCCGCGCCGTCGCAAGAACGGAGTGAGATACCAGGCGAACTGACCGGTGTGGATGTCGAAACCGGTGGTCGCCGCAAGCTGTACCGCGGCGAGAAGGACCGGTAACTCCTCGGCGAACCACGACATTGCCGCGTCCGTGTCGTCGAAGGCCTCGCATACAACGCCGTCGCGCGCCGGGGTGGGTTTGATTGTCCGCTCGCGTTTCAGGGCCAGCCTGCTGTCCGCCGCATAGGCTGAGTGCAGGTAGTAGTCGAGCATCCGGTGCCGGCTGTCGTGTACGAGGGCTTCGCTGTCCACCGCATGGGCAAGCTCTAACGCATACGCGCGCAACAGATCGTGGAAGGTGTACCGTCCGGGGGCGCGCTCCACGAGAAGGCTCGCGCGCATCAGCTCATCCAACTGGACGCGCACCCGCGGCACCGAGGCACCGGCGAGGCTCGCTATCGCCCCCACTCCCACATCTGGGCCCGGATGCAGGCCCAGTAGCCGGAACAGCCGACCCGCCGCGGGACCGAGTGCTTGGTAGGACCAGGAGAACACCGCCCTCACATCGGTTGCCGGATCGTCGGCGCCGAGCACGTCGAGCCGCACACGGGCCTCGCCCAGCTGGGCGGCGAGCGCACCCAGGCGCAGGTGGGCGTGGGTAGCGGCGCGCGCGGCCGCGACCGCCAAGGCAAGCGGCAGCCGCGCACACGCCGTCACGATCTTTGCGGCCGCGTCCGGTTCGGCGGCGACGCGGTCGGTGCCGAGCCGGCTCGCGAGCATCTGGTGAGCCTCCCCCGTGGACAATACGTCGAGGGTCACCAGCTGGGCTCCCTCTACGGTGAAGAGTCCGGTGAGCCGCCTGCGGCTGGTGACGAGGGCCAGGCAGCCGGGCGCACCGGGGAGCAGGGGGCGGACCTGGTCACTGTCGCGGGCGTTGTCGAGCAGAACCAGGACGCGTTTGCCGGACAGCAGGCTGCGGTAGAGAGCCGCCTGCAAGTCGAGGTCGACGGGGATACGTTGCGGCGCAACGCCCAGGGCGTCCAGGAAGGCGCGCACCGCCGTCGTCGGCTCCACCGGAGTGCCTCTGGGGTCGAACCCGCGCAGGTTGATGTAGAACTGCCCATCAGGGAAACGGTCCGCGACCCGATGCGCCCAGTGGATGGCCAGTGCGGTTTTACCGACCCCGGCGGTGCCGTCTATGGCTGAGATGACGACCGCCGTCGGCCGGTCGGCACCATGGCTGAGCAGGAGGTCGAGCTGGCGTATCTGGGCGGTGCGGCCGGTGAAGCAGGCCAGGTCGCCGGGCAGTTGCATCGGGCGGACCGGTGCGGTCACCTCCTTGGCTGTGGCCTCCTGTGGCCGCTGGACTCCCACCGCCCGGGCAAGCCCGGGATCGTCGCGCAGGATGCCTTTGTACAACCGCTGAAGTTCGTCACTGGGGTCGAGGCCGAATTCGTCGGCGAGTTCCTGGCGGGTGCGTCCATAGAAGCGCAATGCCTCGTCCGGGCGGCCGCACCTGTGCAACGCGAGCATCAGCGAATAGATCAGTCGTTGTCGATGCGGGTGGTTCTCGGCGATCGCGGCCAGCTCATCGACCAGCTCTCGGTGCCTGCCCAGATGAAGCTGAGCCTCGGCCCGGTCCTCGATGGCGGCCAACCGGGCCTCATCCAGGTGCCGGCAGAGCCGGGCGCGCGTGGCCTCCGCCGTCACCCCGGTCAGCGCCGGGCCTCGCCACATGGCCAGGGCCTCGTCGAACAGGGCCACCCTGCGCTCGTCGTCCGGTTCCGCCCGCGCGTCGGCGACCAGTCGGCGGAACCGGTGCGCGTCCACGCGTGTTGAGTCACACCGTAATGCGTAACCGGCCGGTTCGCTTATGAGCGCGACACCCTGCGCGGCAGCGCCCTGCTGGTGAAGGATCGAACGCAGCCCGCTGACGCAGGTGTGGACCATCGCGCGGGCGCTCACGGGCGGGTTGTCCGGCCACACCAGGTCGACCAGGCGGGACATGGGAACCAGCCGGTTGGCCTCAAGGGCCAGCAAGGCGAACACGAATCGCTGCTTACGCGCGCCCAGGCCCACCGGTCGATCGCCGGTCCAGCCCTGCACCGGGCCGAGAAGCTGGAACCTCACCTTGCCCTCCAGGTCAGCAGCCCGCACCGCCACCAGTACTCGTGACCACATGAAGAAAACACGGAGGGAACGCGGAGCGTCCACGCACACCGTACTCACAAAAGGTGATCCATGGGTGAACGGCGATCTATCGATATGGGGTGGTGACGGTGAGTGCGTGGAGACTCCGCCGGCGGTACGCCGTCCTGGGCGCCTGTGCGGCACTGCTCGTGGCCGGCGGCGAGGCCGGCAACTACACCGCGACGACGTATCCGGCTCCGCAGCGCGTGAGCCCGCATTCCGCCACGCCGGCCCCTGCGCAGCGGTGGGGTGCGGAGCCGGAACAGGCACAACCGCAAGGGAAATCCGCGACATCGGCGGCACCGGCGGGCAACCGCACCATCCCGGCCAGCCTGCGCCAGCAGTTCCCGCTGCGGCCGGAGCCGCCCGTGCCCGAGCCGCAGCCCAATGAGGCCACCAACGCCGTCGATGCCGACGCTCCGGCCATCACCACTTTGAACGGCTTTGACGCACGCACCAGCACCGAGTTGCCCGAAGCACGCGGGGCATATACGCGCACCTATGCCAACGCGGATGGCACGCAGACCACCGCGCTGTCGGGCAGCAGGCTCAACTTCCGTGACCGTGACGGTGCCTGGAAACAGGTGGATCCGCGGCTGGTGCCCGTCGCCGGCGCGGGCTGGCGCAACGCCGCGGACTCGGTTGACGTCCGGTTTGGAGCGTACGCGGATGATCCCGCACTAGTCCGGGTCGGGCTGGACGGCGGGCGCGGTGTGTCATTCGGGCTCGCCGGGGCCGCGCGCGTGGCCGGAACCGCCAACGGCGGCACCGTCGCCTTCCACGGGGTGCGGCCCGACACCGACATCGAGTTCGAAATGGGCGCGGACAGGGTCAAGGAGACGCTGGTGCTGCGGTCGCCGGCCGCGCCGGCCACGTTCGCTTTCCCGCTCACGCTGATCGGCCTGACCGCTCAGGCGGCCGATGATGGTTCGATCATCCTGGTCGATCCGCGCGGCGAGCCGTATGCCGGCATCCCGGCGGGATTCATGGTGGACGCCGCGGGCGCGGTGTCCACAGGGGTCACCTACCGGCTGAGTATCCAAAATGGACGGCGAGTCCTCGGTGTCGACCTTGACGTGGCCTGGCTGCGGGACCCGGCGCGGGTCTTCCCGGTGCGGGCCGATCCCTCGGTGGCCTGGGGTGCCACGGACAGCACCATGGTGGTCCAGGGTGGCTCCTCGCGTCTGGGCGGCACGGAGCTTGTCGTCGGCAGGCTCGGTGGCTCGGCGGCCGCGACCTACCTGAAGTTCAACGGTCTGGTGGATCAGCTGCGGTTCCACACCATCTATGGGACTCAACTGTCCATTGTGGAGTATGACTCACCCTCGTGCGGCCCGCGGTCGATGAGCGTGCACGCGGTCACGCAGAGCTGGACGGCGGGCACAGGCTACTCATATCCGGGACCGGCGGTCGGCGGGGCACTGGCGGCCAAGTCGTTCGCCTACGGCTACATCGCGCTGGGACAGTCCCGTTCCGCGTGCCCGGCCGACCGGGTGCTGTTCGACCTCGGCCGGGCGGGCCGGGATGTGGTGCAGGGCTGGGTCAACGGCGGGGCCAACAACGGCCTGTCGCTGCGCGCCTCGGCCACCGACACGCTGGCTTGGAAGCGGATCACCGGGTCCGGGACGGCGAATCCGCCGACGCTTTATGTGACGCACAGCCCGTACAACGCGGAATACGCCATTCCCAACCCGGTGCCCAATCCGCCGGTACTGCAGAATCAAGCCGGCACAGTAAAGGTGACCGTGACCAATCGCGGCGCCGAGGCCTGGTCGCCGAGCAATTACTACCTGGCCTACCGGGCATACGACTCGGCCACACACCGGCTGGTGACCCAGCAGCGTTCGGCCAACCTCCCGGCGACGCTCGCTCGCGGCGCGCGAGTGACCCTGACCGCGACGATCGCGCCGCTGCCGCCGGGAAAGTACTACATCGACTTCACCATGGTCCGCACCGGCGGCATCGTCTTCACCGACCAGCAGGTACCACCGGCGCGGATCGTGCTGAAAGTGATCGACATCCCGCCGGTGCTTCAAGAGCTGTACCCGCCCAACGGTTATCAGACGCCGACACTGACGCCGCAGCTGTGGGCACGGGCCGTCGACATCGACGCGCCGCCGGGCACCCAGTTGCGGTTCGTCTTCGAGACCTGCGAACTGAATTCCGCCGGTGTCCGCATCAACTGCCTGGCCACCGGAGACCTTCTGACCCAGGCGTGGACGGTGCCGGGCGGGCGGCTGTTCTGGAGCAAGTCGTACCAGTGGCGGGCAACGGTCAAGGACGGCTCGAACATAGTCACATCGGACTGGGTCAATCTGATCACAGCTGTCCCGCAGCCTGAGGTGACCGGGCAGGTCGCGGGGGCACCGTATAGCGCCGGGGATCGCGAGTTCGATCCGCAGGTGGGCAACTACACGACGTCCGCGGTGGACGCCTCGGCCGGCACGGCCAGCCCCTCGCTGACGCTCACCCGCACCTACAACAGCCTTGACCCGCGGCGTGATCTGGCGTTCGGCGCGGGCTGGGTGACCACATTCGACATGCGAGTCACGCCCGACGATGACGGATCGGGCAACGTCGTTGTCACCTACCCGGATGGGCAGCAGGTGCGGTTCGGGCGCAACCCCGACGGCACCTTCGCGCCACCGCAGGGCCGCACGGCCGTGCTGGTGGTTGCCGGTACCAGCTACACGCTCTCGGATCGGGCCGGCGTGTCGTACCAGTTCGGCGGGACCGGGCGGCTAGCGAAGATCACCGATGCCGGGCAGCGGTCCGTGGTACTCAGCTATGACACCACCGGAAAGCTCGCCCGCGCGCAGGTCTCCAACAGCCAGACCAACACCGCCGGCCGGTCACTGCTGTTCACCTGGACCGGCGCGCACGTGACCACCGTAACCAACGACGCCGGCAGCAAGTGGGCATACACCTACAGCGGCGATCTCCTCACCGGCGTCTGCGGGCCGACCGGCGACTGCACCAGTTACACCTACGCGCCGGGAGCGCATTACCGCACCGCGGTGCTCGACAGCGGGCCGCAGTCGTACTGGCGGCTCGGCGAGGCCGAGGGCGCCGGAGCCGCGAGCGAGGTAGCGGTGAACCTGGGCAAGGACGCGGGCATCCACCGCAGCGTGACGCTCGCCGCCGCCGGTATCGCCGGCGGGGGCGGTAACACCGCGGCCACATTCGACGGCACGAGCTCGCTTGTCGAGCTGCCGAAGGGAGCGCTGAAGAAGAGCCGCGACGCCGCGGTGGAACTGTGGTTCAAGATTTCCGCGGTGCAGACCGGCGGCCCGCTGGTCGGCTACCAGGACACCGCGTTCAGCGGTGCGCCCGCGGCCGGGGTGCCACTGCTGTATGTGGGCACCGACGGCCGGCTGCGCGGCCAGTTCCGCACCGGAGCGATCACGCCGATCACCTCGGGCACCACGGTGAACAACGGCCTGTGGCACCATGCCGTGCTCTCCGCGATGGGCTCGACCCAGACGCTGTGGCTTGACGGGGTGAAGGTTGGCACGCTCAACGCGGCGGTCGACCACAACACGTTGACGTTCAACCAGATTGGGGCCGCGTACGCGACCTCGGCCGCGTCCTGGCCGGGCTGGGGCGCCACCGCCCGCCGGTACTTCTCCGGCGCCATCGACGAGGTTGCCGTGTACCACCATCCCCTTGGCCAGGCGGCGGTCACCTCCCATTTCCGCTACGGGTCGAGCGCGGCCGACCAGCTCACCAAGGTGACCTTGCCCAGCGGGCGGGTCGCCGCCGAGATCAGTTACGACACGGCCCGGGACCGGGTGAAGGAGTACACCGACAGCAACGGCGGGACCTGGAAACTCGGCCTTCCCACGGTCTACGGTGGCGATGCGGATCTGCGCCGCAGCGTCTCCGTGCTGGACCCTGGCGGCCGGCCGTACTTCTACGAGTACGACGCGCTCGCCAGCCGGCTGCTTCGAAGCGGCGCACCGACCGGGCTCGGTACCCGGGAGGAGGACCTGCCGGGATATCCGCTGCCTACCGGGCAGCCACCGCCACCGACCCCGGTCTGCACCACGCCGGACCCGAACGACCCGTCGTTCTGCACCGTGCTGCCCGGCGACAACGGCGGCGTGCCGGTGTTCGTCCGGCAGCCGCTGGATGGTATGGCCGTCCGCAGCTTCTCCTACAACGCCAACGGTTTCCAGACCGCGGTGACCAACGAGAACGGCGCCACCGTCACCATGGCCTACGATTCCAGGGGCAACGTCACGGCCCAGACCACATGCCGGACGGCAACCCTTTGCCACACCGAGTACCGCACCTATCCGGCAACGGTGACCAACCCGCTCGACCCGCGCAACGACCTGGTCCTCGAGGTCCGTGACGGGCGGTCGACCGGCCCGACGGACAACAACTACCGGACCACCTACACCTATACGGCGACCGGGGAGCTGCTCACCCAGACCAACCCGGACGGTGGCATCGTCCGCCACACCTACACCACCGGCAGCGAGCCGGCCGTGGGCGGTGGGGCGACCCCGCCGGCCATGCTGGCCACCACCACCGACCCGCGCGGCGCGGTCACCCGCTACGCCTACTACGCCAACGGCGACCTGGCGCGCCTGACCGAGCCGTCCGGACTGGTCACCACGTTCGGCTATGACGTGTTGGGCCGCAAGACATCCGAGACCGAGGTGTCCGACAGCTTCCCGGGCGGGCTCATGACGAGCTACACATACGACACACTATCGCGCCTACTGTCCACATTGGAGCCTGCGACTACCGACGCGGTCACCGTTGTCCGGCACCAGAAGGCAACCGATCAAACCTATGATCCCGACGGCAACCTTTCGACGGTCACGGTGCGCGACGTGCTGGGCGGTGACCCGGCGCTGATCACCAAGTACAGCTATGACGGCTACGGCCGGGTCGCCGATGTGACCGACACCGAGGGCAACGTCACCAGCTATGACTACGACGCCTTCGGCAACCGGACCGGGATGGTGGACGCCAACGGCAACACGTTCAGGTACGCGTACACCGCCCGCAACTCCCTGTCGGAAGTACGGCTGCGCGACTGGCGCGGCGATCCCGCCGGCGCCCCGCCGGTCGGCGACTACCTCGTCGTCGACTCCTACGCCTACGACCTGGCGGGCCGCATGGTCCGGCACACCGACGCCATGGGACGCCGCGTGGAGTACGGCTACTTCGCCGACGACCTGCTGGCGACCGTCACCCTCAAGGGTTTCCACAACCCGGACGGCACCACCCGCGACTACATGCTGGAGTCCAGGACCTACGACGGTGCCGGCCACACCACCCGCGAGGTGTCCAGCAACGGGTCGCTGATCACCGATCACACCATCACCCGGGCCGGCCAGATCGCCTCCACCACGATCAATCCGGGCGGGCTCAACCGCCGTACCACTTTCACCTACGACCTGACCGGCAACGTCACCAGCACCAGCCAGTCCGGCGGCGCCTCCAACGTGGCGTGGGCTGTGCCCGTCACCTCCTCGACCGTGGCCTACGAGTACGACTTGGACGGCAACGTGGTCAAGGAGACCGTGGGCGGGCTGGTCACCACGTACCGGTACGACCAGCGCGGTCTGCGGGTGGCCAGCACCGATCCGCGCGGCAACCTCACCGGTGCCGATCCGGCCGCGTTCACCACCACCTACCGCTACGACGAACTCGGCCAGCGGATCACCCTCACCTCGCCGCCGGTAACGGTCGAGACGGGCGGTGGCACACCGCAAATCACGCAGCCCACCGTCCAAACTGGATATGACACCTTCGGCAACCCGGTGAACACCCGCAACGAGCTGGGCAACACCGGGCGCCTGGGCTTCGACCGGATGGGCAGGGTGGTCAGCGCGACCGGGCCGGCCTACACGCCGCCGGGATCGGCGACCACCCTTACCCCGCAAGGCTTCCAGCGCTTCGACGGGCTGGGCAACGTGGTGGAGAACACCGACGCCCGCGGCAACACCTCCCGCTATACCTACGACCAGCTCAACCGGCTGGTGACCCGGGACGAGCCGGCGAGTACCAACAACGACCGAGCGGTGTGGCGCTACACCTACACCCGCACCGGTGAGGTGCTGTCGGTGACCGATCCGACCGGCGCCCGGATGGAATCGACCTACGACGATCTGGACCGGCCGGTGACGATGACCGCGGTGGAGCGCCGCCCGGTCGCCAACAACTTCACCACCCGGTACTCCTACGACGACGCGGGCAACCTGCGGTCACGCAGCTCACCGGGCGGTGCCACCACCCAGCTGTCCTATGACGCGCTGGGCGCGCTCACGCGCAGCACCGACCCCGCCGGGGTGGTCGTCCAGTACGGCTACGACTTCGCCGGCCGCCAGGTGCGCCTGACCGACGGGCTCGGCCGCACCGACCGGACCGACTACGACTCGAATGGCCGGGTCGCGAGCAGGTCCGACCTGTCCGCGGCCGGCGCCACCCTGCGGACCGTGACATACGGCTACGACGCGGCCGGCAACGTCGCCACCGCTACCGATGGCTTGGGCATCACCGTCAGCTACACGCATGACGCGCAGGACCAGCTGATCCGCCAGGTAGAGCCGGTCTCCGCCACGAGGAGCATCACGACGACGTTCGGCTACGACGCGAGCGGCAACCGTACCCGGTACACAGATGGGCGCGGCAATGCGACCATCTACACCTACAACAAGCTGGAACTGCCCGAGTCGGTGATCGTGCCGGCGACGGCGGCCCATCCGAACCTGACCGACCGCACGTGGACCGCCGGCTACGACGCCGCCGGTCTGGCGGTGCGGTTGAGCGCGCCGGGCAACGTGCTGCGCCAGCGGACCTACGACGCGGCCGGCCGGCTGACCGCGGAGACGGGATCGGGGGCGGAGTCGGCGACCACCGGGCGGACACTCGGTTACGACATGGCCGGGCGGCTGCTGTCGGTGAGCGCGCCGGGCGGCTCGAACACCTACACCTACAACGATCGTGGCGCGCCGCTCACCGCGGCCGGGCCGCAGGGCGCGGCGAGCTTTGCCTACAACAGCGACGGCGACCTCCTCAGCCGTACCGACCGGGCCGGCACATCGACATTCACCTACGACCGGGGGCGCCTGGCCACCCAGACCGACGGCATCACGGGCGTCACCGAGCGGCTCGGGTACGACGCCGCCGGCCAACTGTCCACTGTGGACTATGGCAGCAGCCGGATACGAAGCTACGGCTTCGATGACTTCGGCCGGCTCAACTCCGACACGCTGCGCAACGCCGCCGCCGGCACAGTCTCCTCTATCCTCTACACCTTCGACGCCGAGGACCGGATGGTGCGCAAGGTCACCACCGGAACGGCCGGGGCCGCCGACAACACTTACGGCTACGACCTTGCCGGCAGGCTCGTCTCGTGGGCGGTGGGCACCACCACGACCGCGTACGCGTGGGACGACTCCGGCAACCGGCTGCGCGACGGGGCGCGGACAGCCACCTACGACGCCCGCAACCGGCTGCTGGCCGACAGCAACTCCAGCTATGTCTATACGGCGCGCGGCACACTGGCTTCGCGGACCACCTCCGGGCTCACCGACCGGTACTCTTTCGACGCGTTCGACCGGCTGGTCAGCAGCGAGGGACAGGCGTACGCCTACGACGGTCTGGACCGGCTCGCCACGCGTGGCACCACTGCCTTCACCTATGCCGGGCGGGACGACGAAGTGGTCTCCGATGGGGTACAGAACTATGCCCGCGGCCCGGAGGGTGAGCTGCTGGCGATGGCCGAGGGGCCGGCAAAGCGGCTCGTGCTCAGCGACGAGCACGATGACGTCGTGGCCGGCTTCGACCCGGCGAACACCGCACTGCCCACATTGGACGGCTCTCGCGGCTACGACCCGTTCGGCAAGGTGGTCGCGGAAACCGGTGGCACAGCGTCGAATCTGGGGTTCCAAGGCGACTACACCGACCCGGCCACCGATCTGGTGCAGATGGGCGCCCGCTGGTACGACCCGGGCAGCGGCGCTTTCCTGTCGCGCGACCCGACCACGTACGAGACAGGCGAATCGATTCTGGCCAATCCATACACCTACGCCGAAGGTGATCCACTTGACCACACCGACCCGGACGGGTTCTGGCCGAAGTGCGGTTGGTGCAAGAAGATCAAGGATACGGCCACGGGCGCGGTCAAGTGGGGCGGAAGGCAGCTTTCCCGCGGTTACCGCGCCGCGCGGTCGGGTGTTTCCTGGGGCTGGAGCAGGCTCAAGAGTGGTGCGTCGTGGGGCTGGGGCGCCCTCAGGGGTGCGTTCCGGTGGGGCTGGTCGGCGATCAAGTGGGGCGCGAGCAAGCTCTCCAGCGGCTTCCGCTGGGCCTATAACAAGGCCCGCGGCGCCATCGGGTGGTTGGGTAGCACGCTCTCCGCGGGTTATAGGTGGGTACGCGACCGCGCCGTCTCCGCATGGCATTGGACCCGGGACATGGTGTCACGCGGCTACAACGCCGTGCGGGGAGCCATCTCCCGCGGAGCCAGCTGGGTGCGTGACCGGGCGGAGGAGGCTCGCCGGGCGGCTATCGCCGCGGCGCGGCGGGTGACCGAAACGGCAAAAGCCGCTGTGCGCTACGCGGTCGAACACAACCCGCTGCCGGCGATAGCGGCCGCGCTCAAGCCGGTGTATTCGACGATGAAGAAGGTCGTCTCCGCGGCCGCGCACCTTCCCGCCGCCGTGGTTTCCACCGTCCGCGACGTGGTGCGCGACGCCACGAAAGCGGTGCAAGTGATATACCAGAAGGCCGTCGCCGCCGCCGGCACGGTCATCGACAACATATCGAGCGCGGCACAGGCGGTCTCCGAGTTCGCCCAGGCTTCAATGCCCATAGTTGCCGGCGTCGCCGTGGGTGCGCTGACGACGGCGGGCTGCCTGTTCGTGACCGGCGGTGGCGGGTCAGCCGCGTGCATCGTGGCCGGGTCCATCGCCGGTGCCGCGGTCACCAGCGCGTTGAAGTGCCCTCCGGGCCGATCCATCGCCGGATGCACGGCCCGTGGCGCGGCGGCGGGCGCGGTCGGCGGCCTGGTGTTCGTGGGCACCGGCGGCGCCGGTGCCGGGCTGGCCGGCACCGTGATGTCCAGCGGCTTGTCCGGCATGGCCGGCAACGCGACCCAGCAGCAGCTCGATAACGGCCGTATCGACATAGGGAACGTCCTCATCGCAGGGGCCACCAGTGCCCTGGCCAAGGGCGCGCAACGTGGCATCGCGGACAGGGTGACCACCTCACGTATCAACGCCGGCGCGCCCAGGCATTTCAAGGTCGACAGCAAGGGCACCGCCGTACAGATGGATCCCAAGACATTCCTGGATCACCTGCGGGACAAGAGCATCGAGGCCAGCGTCAAGAGCGTCATGGCCGCGGCCACCGATCCGTTCACCGACGACGACTGACTCCAGCCAACGGATAAGGAAGGGAAGATGAGACGACCTATACTGCTACTTCCAGTCGTGCTGGCGGCCGGGCTGATGCTGCCCGGGCCGGCCAGCGCGGGGGTGAGTGATCCGGTGGATCCCGCCGCGCCCATGGGCGTCGCCTCCTGGGGCGTGAACCGGCTGGACCTTTTCGCCAAGGGCACCGACGGGACCTTGAAGCACAAAATCTACAATGGACGGTGGTCGGGCTGGGAGAGCCTCGGCGGCTCGATCACCTCGGGCCCGTCGGCGGTCTCGTGGGGGCCGGGGCGGCTGGATGTTGTCGCCCGCGGAGTCAACGGGGACGTGCAGCACATCGGGTACTTCAACGGCAACTGGGGTGTGTGGGGCAGCCTTGGCGGCGGCATCGTGGGCGAGCCGTCGATCACCTCGTGGGGCGACCATCATCTGGACATCTATGTCCGGGGTACCAATAACGCCACCTACCACAAGGCGTACACGGGAAGCTGGCAAGCCTCGTGGACAAGCATCGGCGGCACGGCCAGCTCATCGCCCGCGGCGGTGGCCTGGGCATCCGGCCGCATGGACGTGTTCGTGCGTGGCGGGGGCAACTCCATCTACCACCGGTGGTTCACCGGCGGCAAGTGGTCCACCGCGTGGGAGAACCTGGGCGGTACGCTCAGCTCCGCACCGGCCGCCTTCTCCTGGCGATCCGGACACCTCGACGTGTATGCCCGCAACACCAGCAACGGCATATCCCACAAGGGATTCTCCAGCGGCTGGTCAGGATGGTTAAGCATCGGTGGCACCGTCGCCACCGCGCCCACGGTTGTCGACTGGGGCAGCAGCCGGGTCGACGTGTTCGCCCGCGGCATCGACCAGACCTTGCAGCACGCCACATACTCCGGCAGCTGGCAAGGCTGGAGGACCGAAACCGACGCCGCGCCGACCCTGCCGGTGAGGCAGTACTCCAGAACCGTTGCCATGCAAGCCTCGCCTCCGTCGGGTGCGCTGATCGGACCGATCGAATACGGATACGTGGACAACATCGGGCGGATCGTCTCGGGCCACCAGCCGGATCCCGCGAACGCGAACTCGGTACAGTGGACGGTCATCTCCGGAAATGAGGCGTTCACCGGGCCGCCGGGCCTGGTGGAGCAGCCCGACAAGCGGCTACAGGTCAACGCGATGCACACTCGCGGCGACGTGCGGGCGCGGGCACAGACCACCGCCGGGGCAAGCACCTGGACCAGCTGGCTCAACCAGGGCGGGGGCATGGCTTCGCCGGTCACCGTGGCGCGGCAGACCGACACAAACGTCATACTACTCGCGGTCGACGCAAGCGGTGGCCTCTGGTACCTCCGGCAGTCCAATGTGGGCGGTCCATATGAGACATGGCGCAGCCTTGGCGCGATCGGGCTCAAAGACGCGCCGACCGTGGTCACCGGCCAGGATGGGCTGCAGCTGTTCGGCGTGAACACAAGCGGCGCCGTGGTCACCGCGACCCTGTTCCCGGCCGGTACCGTTTCGGCCTGGACCAACCTGGGGTCAATCGGCGCCACCAATGCGCCGGCGGCAGTCGTCTACCCCGGTTACCGGATGCGGGTCTTCGCCCAGGCCGCCGACGGCACCATCGTCACCAAGATGCAGGACGCCACGCTGGCCTGGCCGGCCGCGTGGACCGTCGTCGGGACGCAGGTCGCCGCCGGCGCACCGGCCGCGGTGCTCAGCCCGCTGAGCGGCAAGACCGAGATCCTGATGCGGGGCAACGATGGCAACATCTACAGCACCGGCGAGACGATGCAGGGCTCCGGCGTGTGGCGGGAATGGGTTGCGGTGCTTCAGGGCAGCGACATCGCCGCCACCGATCCTACGGTTCTCACCTATAACGACGGCTTCGGGCTGCGCTGGGCTTTCCTCTTCCGGACCCCCGATCAGCAGAGCCGGCTCTATACGGTGGACACGGTGACAGCCGCCTCGGCTACGTATGCCAGTTCCGACCAGAAACCGTTGTTCCGCGCGCAAAACCTGCCCGCCCCACCTTCCGCCTGACCGGGGCGGTGCCGGGCAAAACATCAGGGCGTGGCTGCTCGTTCCAGCCACGCCCTGGTGTTCCAGCCGCCGTGCCGAGGGTGGATCACTTAAGGGATCGGCGATACTTGCGGCGCAGGCGTTGGGCTTCAGGATGTCCCATCGCTTCAAACACAGTGATCGCCGTTCGCGCCGCGGTGGCGGCTTGGCCGTCGTCGCCCTTGGCGTCGTAGGCGTCGGCAAGGCGAGCCAGGGTAAGCCCTTTGGCATAGCGATCACCGTGGTCGCCGTAGAGTTCAACAGCTCGGCCGAGACTGTCGATGGCGTCGGCGTACCGGCCCAAGTGATATTGGGCGTAGCCAATGCTGTCCCAGACGTCGGCCTGATGAGCAACGGCCCCAAGGTCTTGCATTTGCGCCAGCGACTCCCGGCAGGTGGCCAGGGCTGTCTCGTAATCGCCAAGGAGCAGCAAACACCAACCGACGGCGTTGAGCGCTGTCGCCTCGTCCCGCCGGTTTCCCGCCGCGCGGAAGTGCTTCAGGGCGTGGCGTGCCCTTTCCAGCGCATCGGGGTACCGATTCTGGGCCTCCGCCAGCCTGACAAGCTCCATGAATGCCCGTGCCTGGCCGAGCGGATCGTCGAGACGGTGGTAGAGGTCGAGCACGTCGTGCAGGATTGCTTCGGCCTTCCCGTGATGGCCGAGTCTGGCGTGGATGTCGCCCTGCCGGCGGAGTATCGCCGCCTGCGCGGGCAGGTCGCCAAGTTGTTGTGCCGCAAGCAGCGCGGCATCTTGCAGGTCTGAAAGTTCCCGCCAATGGCCACGGTGGCGCAGCGGAAGGTAAGTGGTGATGACCAACTGCCAGGTATGCCGGTGTGCGCCGACGGATGCCGCTGTCCTGGTCACCGCGACGAGGACAGCCGACTCCGCGGCGAACCAATCGAGTGCGCGTGCGGGATCATCATGGATGTCTTCGGGCGTGACACCACGGCGCGGCGGGGACAGTGCCATCGATGGCGGTCGTGGATCTCTTTGCGGGAAGGCGGCTTCGGCCGCCGCGTCGGCGGCATGCAGGTAGTGGTCCAGCACCCGCATGATGGTTTCTTGTCGCTGCTTGCCGGTCTCGCATCGCATGTTCTGCTCCGCGGCGTAGGCTCGCAGCAGGTCGTGGAAACCGTACCGGGCCGGTGTGTGCTCCTCCACCAGATGGTTCTGGGTCAGCGTGGCCAATGCGGTCCGCACACGCGACAGGGAGATGCCGGCGAGGCTCGCCATGCTCGAGACGGTCATGTCGGGGCCGGGGTGCAGGCTGAGCAACCGGAACAGCTTTGCCGCGGCCTTGGGCAGGCTGGTGTACGACCACGAGAAGACCGACCGCAGCTGAGTGTTGGGATCGCCGGTGTCCAGGGCATCCAGTCGCGAGTGCGCGTCGCTGAGCTCGGAGGCGAAGACGGACAACGGAAACCGCAGACGGGTCGCGGCCCGGGCGGCGATGATGGTCAGGGCAAGCGGGACACCGGCGCAGTGCGATATCAGTTCGCCGGTGGCCGCGGCGTCGGCAGTGAGCCGGTCTTGTCCGAGGCGGCTGGCGAGAAGCCGCCTGGACTCGTCCCGGGACAGCACGCCCAACGTGATGTGGTGGGCGCCGTCCGACGCGATGAGACCGGTCAGCTCGTCCCGGCTCGTGATCAGCGCCAGGCAGCCCGGAGTAGTGGGCAGCAACGGGCGGACCTGCTCACAACTATGGGCGTTGTCGAGCAGGAGCAGCACGTGCTTGCCCGCAAGCACGGTCCGGTAGAGGGCGACCTGCGCCTGCGAGTCGGCGGGAATGCGTTGCGGTGGCACGCCAAGGGCATCCAGGACGTGGCGGATGGCCGGCTCGGCGGCAACCGGCGTGCCGCTAGGGTGATAACCACGCAGGTTGAGATAGAGCTGCCCATCCCGGAAGCGGTCAGCGACCTGGTGGGCGAACTGGACGGCGAGCGTGGTCTTTCCGATCCCGCCGCCACCGGCAATGACTGCGACGGCGGTGGATGTCATGGTGCGCCGCATCAGATCGGCGAGACCGCGGATCTGCTCCCGGCGCCCGACAAAATGTGCTGCCGCCGGTGGCAGCTGTCGCGGAGGTCCACCTTGCTCGACTGGCACGGTACGGGCCTGTTTCGCCGTGGCGGTAAGGATTTGCCGCTCCTCGCCGGACAGGCCCAAGGCGTCGGCCAACAACCGCACCGAGGCGGCGTGCGGGCGGTGCCCGCCGGTCTCCAGGCGGCGCACCGTACGCACACCCAACCCGCATCGCTCAGCAAGCTCCTGCTGGGTAAGCAGAGCACGCTCGCGCCAGCTGCGCAGCAACTGGGCAAGTCCCGACGGCATCTGCCTCACCCCCATGCCCGCGGCCGCGGGTCGACCGTTTGATGGCCTCGATTATGAGGGTTGCCCAGCGTGATTTCTACATATTTACATTGGTCGTAGCGCTCGGTGTCGGTGCCGGCGTGCGGCACCGATGATGACGATCAGTCCGTGATGGGGGCGCTGTTGACGGCCGACACCGCCCAGCCCGCCGCCGATCCCCAGCCGAATTCGACGGCGTATTTCTGCACGCCCGGGCTGTAAGTGAGGCCGGAAGAAGTGCTGCCAGTTGTGGAAGAGAACGTGTACGCCCTACCGGATACAAACGCATCGATCTCGGCGTCGGTCGGCGCCTCGCTCTGAGCCAGCCAGCCGGCCCGAACCGAGGAGGAGAAGCCCTCCGAGCCGGTCGCCACCCCCGTGTAGAAGTACATGCGCCCGCTGCGGGTAATGATGGCGCCCACACTGACGCCGACGCCGACCGACGGCACCTGTTGCTTGCGCCGCCCCCGTAGCCCCATGCCGAAGTCGGGCAGGAGGCCGTCACCGCCCCCGCTCGGGCAGTACACAATGGCGCCGTCCTTAACGCACAGGCTCGTAATCCACTCGTCCTCATCAGGCTCCGTGGCCACGATCGGACCCTCAGGCACCACATTCGGCTCGAGCGTCAAGCCTTGCTCCGCGGCCCAGATGCGCGTGAAGTCAACGACGTAGTAGTCCGGAACGCGCAGGGGCGCGGCCAGATCGCCTTTGCCGTAAAACCGGGAGCGATTGCCAGGCCCGCCGCCGCCACGGGAGCAGGAGAACACGGCGCATCCGGACCTCTTGCCCACCTTGGTGTGCCGCTTGCCATATGACTTCGCCGGCTTCTTCGCGTAGCTCTTCTTTTTCTTGTACTGCGCGGATGTCGCCTTGGACTTGGCCTTCGCCTTGGCTTTGGCCTTCGCAGGACCCTTCTTCTGGCACTTGGCGCTGTAGCAGGGTTTGTGGCCCGTCGGATCGACATTGTTCACCGGATTGTTGCCGGCGTAGCTGTACCGGTTTATGTCCTGCGGGTCATCAATCTCCGGCACGATCGTGTCCGGCGAGATGAACCGGCCGAGCACCGGATCCTGGTACCTGGCGCCCATGTAGGTCAGGCCGGTGCTGTCGTCCTGCAGGTGCCCGGTGAACCCGCGCTCGTTCGCCACCGTACCCGTCGAAGACCGCACCCCGAACGCCGTGTAGCCGTAGTCTGCCACCTCGGCCCCGGAGTCGTCGGTCAGCAACCGGGTCGAGCCCAGCCTGTCCATGTGGTACCAGGTCCGGCTCCCGGCCGAGGCCCGGGCCACCAGCAGCGGACCGGCGTAGTAGTACTTGCTCAGTACGCCGTTGGCCTCCTCGACCTGCGTGCCGAAGTAGCGGGTCACGTCCGAGCCCGCGGTCTTCTTGAGCCGCCGCTCCCCGGCGTCGTAGACGAAGGTGGTGGTGACGCCGGCGGCGGTCACCGAGGCGACCCGGTTGGCGCCGTCCCAGCTTAAGCTGCGCCCTCCGCCGCTGGTCAGGTTGCCGTTGGCGTCGTACACATAGGACGCTGACCCGGCCGACGTGACGGCGTGCCTGTGCGCCGGATCCGTGTAGCTGTAGGAACCCACGGCCGAGTTGGTGGTGATGTTGCCGATCGGGTCGTAGGCGAACGTCTGGTTCTGCGCGCCGCCGGCGGCGATGAGGCGCCGCAGGTCGTCATAGGTGTAGGTGGTCGTCGCCGCGGTCGGGGTGCCCTGGGCCATCGAGATCACCAGGCCGGCCGCGTTGTACTGGTAAGAGGCCTGGTAGCGGGTCGCTGTCCCGGCGCGGACCGAGACCGTGTTGAGCCACTCCCGGTCGGGGTCGTAGGTGTAGTTCGTGACGGTACCGTTGGCGTAGCTCATGCTGGTGAGCTGACCGGACGGGTTCCACGCCATGGCAGTCACATAGCCGCCGACCGAGGACAGCTCGCCGGCCGCGTTGTATGAGTGGGCGACGGCCTCCCCGTCCGGGTAGGTAAGGATGGCCAGCCGGCCCAGGCCGTCGAAGGTACTCGACATGGTTCGGCAGATCGCGTCGATGCATTGTGTGGTCGAGGTTTCCTGACCGTTGATGTCCCAGGTGTGGGCGTCCGAGCCCGCCGGGTAGGCGGTCCGGGTCAGGTGCCCGATCGCGGCGCCATGGCCCGGCTCGTCGTAATGCCAACTCGACACCCGGTTGCCCGCCTCGGTGCGGCTGGTGATCCGGCCGAGCGCGTCGTAGGCCATCGTGGTCGCTTGGTTCTTCGCGTCCACCTGGCGCACGAGCAGGCCGCCGGCGTCATACTCGTAGGACAGCCGACCGGCGTCCATGTCCACCATGCCGGTCTTCCAGCCGAGCGAGTTGTAGGTCACGGTGCTGCTGTTGCCGGCCGCGTCGGTCCACCGCACCAGCTGGCCCAGCGGGTCGTAGTCGTATCTGGTCAGGTAGACGTCCGTGCCGTTGCGCTCGCGCACCTCGACTACATTGCCGTCCACATCGGACAGTGTGGTGGTCTCCTTGCCCAACTCGTCGACCGCGGTGACGAGCGGACGGTTGTCGGTACCCATGGTGTAGCTGACCGTCGCCGAGCTGCCATCGGGATGCGTGACCCGCGCGGCCCGGCCCGCGCCGTCATAGGTGGTGGCCGTGTACCGTGCCGGCTGCCCGCCGAGCCGCCAAGCCGACTCCTTCCACACCAGGTCGGTCGTGGACCGGTAGGCGCGGTCCTGTACATAGGTCACGCCCGGCGCGGGACCCTCCCGGACGGTCTGCCACGCACGGCCGAGGCCGTCGCTGAACGTCTCCGCCCAGAGCCCGTCGGCGCTGCCGTCCGGCCGTATCTCGCGCACGCGCTGGCTGCCGGGGTTGCCCGTATCGAGGTACTGCCAGGTGGTCACCGCACCGACCGGATCGCGCTTGCTGATCTGCCGACCGAGTGGGTCATACCCATTGCTCGTGCGCGCGCCGTTCGCGTCGGTGATGGCGGTTGGCGCGGCGAGCACGGTGTCCCACTCGGTGACCGCGCAATGGTTCAACGCGTTGCAGGCGCGGACCGGGAACAGGTGGTAGATGTCGTCGAACGTGGTCGTGGCGGTGAACCCGCGCGAGTCGGTGACGGAAGCCGCGTTGCCCCACCCGTCGTAGCCCGTGATCGTCGCGACATACCCGCCGGTGTCGTTGTTCCACACCTCTTCACGGGTCAGATCGCCCCGCACGGGCGGGGTCGTGGCGCCGGTGGCGCCGTCGTAGTACGAGACCGACCGGGACAGCTGGGCTCCGCCCGGCGTCGTGACGGTCACGATGGCGGGGGGGTCCACGATGAACGCGGTGGTGTTCGGCGCGTACGTAGTCGTGGTGATGATCTCATCCCCGGTGCGCGCGACGTCGCCGTGATCTGTTTCCACCGTCTCGTTGCCGTAGGCGTCGTAG
>Ga0075428_100000072_pt1 | contig 82200 bp, 81 predicted proteins | sample RhiMetdeltSRZDD2_FD_75291 | JGI IMG/M metagenome (GOLD analysis project Ga0075428, IMG submission 75291) | Populus rhizosphere microbial communities from Tennessee, USA - Rhizosphere MetaG P. deltoides SRZDD2 | ecosystem: Host-associated > Plants > Roots > Rhizosphere > Soil | place: USA... | reverse complement strand
ACCGCCTCCTCGATCTCGCGCGTGCCCAGGCGGTGGCCGGCCACGTTGATCACGTCGTCGGTCCGGCCGAGGATGAAGTAGTACCCGTCCTGGTCGCGGATGCCCCAGTCGAACGTCGAGTAGACCAGCTGGTCCCTGAAGTCCTTGAAATAGGTGTTCACGAACCGCTCGTCGTCGCCCCAGACCGTCGACATGCAGCCCGGCGGAAGCGGCGGCGCGACCGTCACCACGCCCTTCTGCCCGTCCTCGACTTCCTTGCCGGTGGTTTCATGCAGGAGCCGCACGTCGTAGCCGTACACGGGGAAGCTCGGCGAGCCCATCTTGAGCTTCGTCTGCTCCACGCCTGGAACCGCCGACAGGAGCGGCCAGCCGGTCTCGGTCTGCCAGTAATGGTCGATCACCGGGCGCCGCAGCGACTCGCTGATCCAGGTGTGCGTCGGCTCGTCGAGCGGCTCGCCTGCGAGGAAGAGATGCTTGAGCGAAGAGAGGTCGTACTTCGCGAGGTAAGCCGGGTCCTGCTTCTTGAGCACGCGGATCGCGGTCGGCGCGGAGAACATCACAGCGACCTTGTAGTCCTGCACGATCTTCCACCATACCCCGGCGTCGGGCCGGATCGGCACGCCCTCGTACATGATCGTCGTCACGCCGGCGATCAGCGGCGCGTAGATGATGTAGGAGTGCCCGACCACCCAGCCGATGTCCGAGGTGGTGAACATGGTCTCGCCCGCCTCGGCGCAGAAAATGCGCTTCATTGAAGAGGCGAGCGCCACTGCGTATCCGCCCACGTCGCGCTGCACGCCCTTCGGCCGCCCGGTGGTGCCCGAGGTGTAGAGGATGTAGGAAGGCTCGCTCGATTCGAGCCAGGCGCACGGCACCTCGGCGCCGCGGTGCTTTTCGGCCAGCGACTTCCAGTCAACGTCGCGCTCCGGCACGACGGGAAGGCGCTCGTCCAGCCCGCGGTTGAAGAGCAGCACCTTGCGCGGCGGGTGCTTGGCGAGCTTGAGCGACTCGTCCACCAGCGACTTGTAGAGCACCGCTTTTCCCATGCGGCTGCCGCCGTCGGCGGTGACCATGAGCGCCGGCTTTGCGTCGTCGATGCGCGCGGCGAGGCTCGCCGCAGCGAAGCCGCCGAACACCACCGAGTGGATCGCACCGAGGCGGGCGCAGGCGAGCATGGCGAACGCCGCCTCGGCGATCATCGGCATGTAGATGATGACCCGGTCGCCCTGCTTCACGCCGAGCTCGCGCATCATCGCCGCGACGCGGTTCACCTCGTCGAAGAGCTGACGGTAGGTGTACGAGCGGGTCGCGTTGACCTCGGTCGAGATCCAGATCAGCGCCTTCTGCTCGCCGCGCGCCGCGAGATGGCGGTCGATCGCGTTGTGGCAGAGGTTGGTCCTGCCGCCGACGAACCAGCGTGCGAACGGCGGCCTCGAGTAGTCGAGCACCTCGGCAAACGGCCGCTGCCAGTGGATCAGCCCTGCTTCCTCGGCCCAGAAGCTCGCGCGCTCGGCGAGCGAGCGGCGATGAAAATCGCGGTAGTTGCCCATGCGGCGCCTCTCAGGTTGCCGCTATGGTAACCAACCGGCTCCGGTGCTTTTGATCTAGATCGAAACTTTCGCGATTTCCCGGGCCGCCAGCACCTTCACGACCTTGTCGAGGAAGCCCCTCAGGACGGCCTCGCTGGCGTCATCGAGCTGCTTGGGATCGGCGTTCTCGAGCATCTCGAGCGCGCGTCCTACGTCATTCCGCGGCGCCGCAGGCTCGAGACTGAGTGCCGGCGTCTGAACCGACGACGCGGACGCCTTGGGCGCGGCGGCCGCCGCAGCGGGCGCGGCAGCCTCGGGCTCGCCGACGATCGGCTCGGCCGGGCGCGAGCCCGCGGCCTGCACCCGCTGCAGCGCGACCTTCATCAGGTCCTCAATCGAAGGCGTGGCCGCGGCAAGCGAAGCGAGGCCGAAGCTGGTGCGGATCTTGAGGACCTTGTTGTTGTGGCGCACCTGCGCGCTCTCGAGCTGAGCGTGCAGGCGGCGCGCAAACGCCGTCATCTGAGGCGCGGCCGCGCCGGCGGAGATCACCATGAACGTGGCCTCGGCGACTCTTCCGAACGAGTCCTCGGTGCGCAACATGCCCTGGATCATCTTGGCGATGCGCGCGAGGACCTGATCGGAGACTTCCTTGCCGGCGTCGCGCGTCGCCTCGGCGTGGCTGTCGACGCGGAACGCCATGACCGAGAGCTGTCCGCCATGGCGCCGGGCATGCGAGAACTGCCGGCGGGCCTCGCCGAGCAGGCTGGCCGAGGTCAGGGTCCCGGTCAGGGGATCCTGGGTCGGCGCCGCCGGCTGCTGCGCAGCGGCCTGGATAGTCGCGATCTCCTGCGTGGCGCTAGCCTGTGCCGGCGCAAGCTGGGCTGCCGCGGCCGCCACCGCGGCAGCGTGCGCCGCGGCCGGCTGCGGCGCCGCCTCGGGACGCGGGTTCGGCTTGACCGTGCGCAGCGTTTCCTCGATCCGGGCGAGGACGTCGGGCGCCTCGGCCGACTTGGAGATGAAATCGTTGGCGCCGGCCTGGCGGGCTCGGCTGTTCGCGGCCTGGTCCTGGCTGCCCGAGATCACGATCACGGGGAGCTTGCGGATGCGCTCGTCCTTGGCGCCGCGAATCAGGCGCAGCAGGCCGTAGCCGTCGAGCTTCGGCATGTCGAGGTCGGAGAACACCATGACGATCGAGCTGTCTTCCTGGATCGTCTTCCAGGCGGCGTCGCCGTCGACCGCCTCGAGGACCACGAAGCTCGATCTCAGAATGCGGTTGAACGTGGTGCGGACGAACTTCGAGTCGTCCACGATGAGTACACGCTTCTCCGCGGTCTCCGTCGCGTTCCCCATTTGATCCGTGGCGCTCCCCAGCGCGCCGCCAAGGCCGGCGGCTAATGCTTGAATTATCCGCCCGTCGCCCCTGGGAGCGGTCGTCACGAAGTTCTAAATCTCGTTAAACTTCGTGCACTTAGGTGTGAAAAGGCGGACCTTTGTCACACCCCGCCGGGGTCGTTTCGCTCAGTCGCTGAGGTCGACCACGATCCGCCCGGTGACTTTCGCGCCGATGAAGTCGTCGAATACCTTCGGCAGCTCGGCAAAGGGGATGGTGCGCGCCAGCTCCTTGAAGAGCGGCGGCTTCATGTCGCCTGCGAGGCGGCGCCACACGTTCGCGCGTACCTCCGGCGGCACGCTTTCTCCCGAGTTGATGCCGAGCAGGCTCACGCCGCGCAGGATGAAGGGCATCACCCAGGTGTGAACCTCCGCGCTTTGCGCGAGACCGATGGAGGCGATGGTGCCGTTGTCCTTCATGGTGCTGGCGATCCACGACAGCACCGGCCCGCCGAGGTTGTCCACGGCGCCGGCCCAGGTGGCCTTGTCGAGCGGTTTGATCTTCTCGAGGTTAAGCGATTGCCGAAGCAGGATCTCCTTCGCGCCGAGCTTCTTCAGCCAGTCCGCCTCGCTCTCCTTCCCGGTGAGGGCGACCACGTGATAGCCGAGCCTCGAAAGCGCCGATACGGCGATGGAGCCGACGCCCCCGGTGGCGCCGCTCACGATCACCGGCCCATTGGCCGGCCGGAGGCGGTTCTCCTCCATGCGCACGATCCCGATGCCCGCGGTGAAGCCGGCGGTGCCGAACGCCATCGCCTCCCAGAGCGACATGCCGCGCGGCAGCGCGACCAGCCACTCGCCGGGCACGCGCGCGTACTGCGAGTAGCCGCCGTGGTGCGAGACGCCGAGGTCGTAGCCGACGCCGAGGACCGCATCGCCCTTCGAGAAGCGCGCATCGCTCGATGACACCACCGTGCCGGAGAAATCGATCCCGCCGATGCACGAAGGCCGGCGCAGGATCCTGCCCTTGCCGGTGGCGGCGAGCGCGTCCTTGTAGTTCACGTCCGAGTAGGCGACCCGCACGACCACGTTGCCGGGATCGAGATCCTCGAGGCTGCACTCGACGAACTCGGCGCGGATCTTCTTCTCCGGCGTCTCGGTCAGCCTGTAGGCCTTGAACCTGTCCATGCGCTTCGCTCCTTACTCCGCCTTGATGCGGGCTTCCTTGACCACGCGGGTCCACTTCGCGGTTTCCGCGCTCATGAGCTGGGCAAATTCCGCCGCCCCCATGCGCAGCGGCTCGGCGCCCTCGAGCTCCAGGCGCTTGCGGGTGTCGGCCGAATCCAGGATCGCGGCGATATCCTGCTGCAGCCGCTCCACCACCGGCGCGGGCGTGCCCAGCGGGGCCACGATTCCCCACCAGTTGGTGGCTTCCGCGCCGGGCACCCCGGCCTCGGCGAACGTGGGAACCTCGGGCAGCGCCACGAGCCGCTTCGAGCCGCCGACGCCGAGGGCCTTCAGCTTGCCCGAGCGCACGTGCGGCAGGTTCTGGATCACGCTGCCGACGTTCATCTGAACCTGGCCCGCGATGGTATCGGTGAGCGCCGGGCCGCCGCCCTTGTACTGGACGATCACGATGTCGATCCCGGCCTGCAGTCGGAAGAGCTCGGTGGCGAGGTGCTGGAAGCTGCCCGGGCCGGCGGCGCTCGCGTTCAGCTCGCCTGGCTTCTTCTTGGCGAGGGCGACCAGATCCGTGAGCGAATTCACCGGCATCGAGGCCGGCACCACCAGCAGGCTCGGACCGGTCGCGATCGAGGACACGGGGGCGAACCACTGCAGCGACTCGGCCGGCATGCGGCCGAGCGCGATGCTGACCGGATAGCCCACCGACACCAGCAGCAGCGTGTAGCCGTCCGCGCGCGCCTTCGCGGTGGCGTTGATGCCGACGATACCGCCGCCTGCACCGCTATTCTCGACGACCATCGTCTGGCCGAGCCGGTCGGTGAGCTGCGCGGCGATCACCCGCCCGACCACGTCGTTGCTGCCGCCCGGCGGGAACGGGATCACCAGCCGGACCGGCCTGGCGGGGTACGGCTGCGCCGCCGCGAGGCCGGCGAGCACAAAGACAGCGAGAAACCCTGCGACCCACTTGATCGATGTCATACCGGCTCCGGCTATATTCTTGCACTCATGCGATACGAGACCAACTTCCGTTCCATCCGGGACCAGGTGAGCGCCGAGGAATGGCAGGCGCGAGTCGACCTCGCGGCGTGCTATCGCCTGGTCGACTACTACGGGATGACCGATCTCACCTACAACCACATCACCGCGCGCGTTCCGGGGCCACAGCACGAACAGCGGCATCATATCCTCATCAACCTGTACGGTCTTACCTACAAGGAGATCACGGCCTCGAGCCTCGCCCGGATCGACCTCGACGGCGAGGTGCTCTGGAAGCCCGACACCGACTACTACGTGAACCGCGCCGGCTACGTGATCCACGGCGCGATCCACCGCGCCCGCAAGGACGTGAGCTGCGTCCTGCACACGCACACGCGCGCCGGAATGGCGGTGGCGGCGATGAAGTGCGGCCTGCTGCCGATCAGCCAGACCTCGATCCGCTTCGAGAACCACATCGGCTACCACGACTACGAGGGGCCGGCGATCGAGCTCGCCGAGCGCGAGCGGCTGGTGAAGAACCTCGGCGCGCACGACGCGATGATCCTGCGCAATCACGGGCTGCTGACCTGCGGCGCGACCATCCAGCAGGCCTTCAACACCATGTACCAGCTCGAGCTCTCTTGCCGCACGCAGGTCGACGCCATGGCCGCCCGCACCGACCTCACGCTTCCCTCCAGGGAGGTGCTGGAAAAAACCGCCCATCTCTACCAGCCCGGCACGCGCCGTCCGTACGGCGTGCTCGAGTGGCCGGCGATGCTGCGCCTGCTCGAGGCCGAGCAGAGAAGCTCCGCCTTTCCGCCCTACTGGACCTGAGCCCGGCGGCGCTCGGTCTGCAGGTATTGCACCGACTGCATTTCATTCAGGCGGCTCACGCTGCGCTGGAACTCGGCGCTGTTCTCGCCTGCCGGGAAGAGCTGCTCGGGCTCGGCTTCGGCCGACACGACCAGGTTCACGCGGTCGTCGTAGAGCACGTCGATCAGCCAGGTGAAGCGCCGCGCGGCGTCGGCGTTCTTGGGCGACATCCTCGGCACGCCGGACAGCATGATGGTGTGGAAACGCTGCGCGAGGTCGACATAGTCGGCATACGAGCGCGGTCCGCCGCACAGCACCTGGAAATCGAACCACACCAGCCCGCCGGCGCGCCGGCGGTAGGGGATGGAGCGTCCCTCCACGTCGAGCGGATGGCGCTCTTCTTCGACGTCTTTCAACGTATCGAATATTCTTGGCAATTCGCTGTCCGTACCGATGTGGTAAACCTTCAGGCGCTCCATCTTCAGGCGCCGGTAGTCGATGCCGCCGTCGACCTCGATCACGTCGAGCCGCTTCTCGATGAGCTCGATCGCGGGCAGGAAGCGCTCGCGCTGCAGGCCGCTCGGGTAGAGCGCGTCCGGGCGATAGTTGCTGGTCATGCAGAACACCACGCCGCGGTCGATCACCTGCTCGAGGTAGCGGCCGAGGATCATGGCGTCGGCGATGTCGGAAACATGGAATTCGTCGAAGCAGACCAGGCGATAGCGCCGCGCCGTGCGCGCCGCCACCTCCGCGAGCGGGTCCTCGGCTCCCTTCAGCAGGTTCATCTCGCGGTGGATCTCGCGCATGAAGTGGTGGAAATGCACCCGGCGCTTGCGCACCAGCGGCAGGCACAGGTAGAAGCTGTCCATGAGGAAGCTCTTGCCGCGTCCGACCGGCCCCCACAGGTACACCCCGCGCGGCAGCGGCGGCTTGACGATCAGGCGCTTGAGCGCGCTCGAGCGCCGCGCCTTGTAGGCGCTCCACTCCTCGAAGAGCTGCTGCAGCCGCTCCACCGCGCGCCACTGCGACGAGTCGGCGACGAAGCCGCGCCGGTCGAGCTGCTGGCGGTAGAGCGAGACGACATCCTGGGTCACGGAAGCTTGGCGATCAGCTCTTGCGCGCTGCGCTCGACCAGCCGGCGCAGCATCAGCGGCTCTTCGGTGGTGCTTTCGCGGGTGATGCGCAGCTCCTGCATCGCCTCCCACGCGATGGAGCCGTCGCGCGTGTCCCAGATCTGGAAGAACAGGCGCAGGTCCGCGTACTGAGTGTCCACCAGCCTGAAGCCGAGAAAGCCGAAGCGGTTCTTCGAGCTTTCGTTGAAATTCTGCAGCTTGAGTTGCGCCAGGTACCGCGTGCCGGTCGCCGCGCCGACGCGACGCAGCGCCTCGCCCGGAAAGAGCCCCGTGTCGCGGTAGTCTTCGTACATGCGCCTGTAGGTCTCCGAGAGCCCGGCCTTGTTCACCGCGCCGAGGGTCGCCGCGAGCGGGATCACCTTGAGCCCCGGCCGCTCGGCCTTGAGGATATCGGTGAAGGTGAGCGCCACGGCCTCCTTCTCCTGCTCCTGGCCTGTGACGGTGGAGGGCGTCATGAAAGCGATCCCCGCCGCCTCCAGGTCTCCCTTGGAGAGCGAGATCACCTGCTCGTTCACCTTGGGATAGTAGAGCAGCCCCGTCGAGCATCCCGCGAGCAGCGCGGCCGCGAGCGCGAAGACGATCGTCCGCGCGCTCATCCGTTGAGCGAGCGCTTTTCGACCCCGAGCGCGGCCTCGCGCATCACCTCGGACATCGAGGGATGAGCGTGGCAGATGCGCGCGATGTCCTCGGAGGAGGCGCCGAACTCGATCGCCACCACCGCCTCGGCGATGAGCTCGCTCGCGAGGCTGCCGATGGCGTGCACGCCGAGGATGCGGTCGCTCGCGGCGTCGGCGAGGATCTTGATGAAGCCTTCCGGCTCCTCGCGGCCGAGGGCGCGGCCGTTGTAGGCGAACGGGAAGCGGCCCGCCTTGTAGGCCACGCCCTCGCCTTTCAGCTGCTGCTCGGTCTTGCCGACCCACGCGATCTCGGGCGCGGTGTAGATCACCCACGGGATGGCGTCGTAGTTCACGTGGCCGTGCTGGCCGGCGATGATCTCCGCGACCATCACCCCCTCGTCCTCGCCCTTGTGGGCGAGCATCGGGCCGCGCACCACGTCGCCGACGGCATACACGCGCGGCAGCGCGGTCCGGCAGTTCTTGTCCACCTCGATGAAACCCTTCGCGTCCAGCTTGAGGCCCACGTTCTCGGCGCCCAGATCGTCCGTGTTGGGCGCCCGGCCCACCGAAATGATGAGCCGGTCGCACTCGAAGACTTTACTTGACTTATCTGCTGCAGAATATTGAATATTGACGCCTTTCTTTGACTGAACGACCTTGGTGATGGAGACCCCGAGCTCGATGTCGAGGGCTTGCACCTTGGTGAAGATCTTCCAGGCCTCGTTCGCCACGGTCTCGTCCGCCGCGCCGAGGAAGGTCGGCAGGGCTTCGAGCACCTTCACCTTCGACCCGAGGCGCCGCCACACGCTGCCGAGCTCGAGTCCGATCACCCCGGCCCCGATGACGCCGAGGCGTTCGGGCACCGAATCGAATGCGAGCGCGCCCTCGTTGTCGCAGATGGTCTTGTTGTCGACCGGGATGCCCGGCAGGTGCCGCGCCTTGGACCCCGTGGCGATGATGACGTTGTTCGCCTCTACGGTTTCGGAATCGACTTGAATCTTCCAGGTGGTGCCGCCCGAGACGAGCCGGCCGTGGCCCTGCAGCCAGGTGACCTTGTTCTTCTTGAAGAGGCCGGCGATCCCGGAGGTCATCTTGCCGACGATCCGGTCCTTGCGCTCCAGCATCGTCTTCAGGTCGAACTTGACCCCGCTCGCGGTGATGCCGTGCGCCTTGAACTGGTGCAGCACGCGCTCGTAGTTCTCCGAGGACTCGAGGAGCGCCTTCGACGGGATGCAGCCGACGTTGAGGCAGGTGCCGCCGAGCGCGTATTCACCCTTCGGGGTTTTCCATTTTTCGATACACGCGGTGGACAGACCCAGCTGCGCGGCGCGGATGGCGGCGATGTAGCCCGCCGGGCCGGCACCGATCACGACCACGTCGAAGGACTTCATATCTCGAGGATCAGGCGCGCCGGATCCTCCAACGCTTCTTTAATACTCACTAAGAACAAAACGGCTTCCCGGCCGTCGATGATCCGGTGATCGTACGACAGCGCGAGGTAGTTCATCGGCCGCACCACGACCTGGCCCGCCTCCACCACGGCGCGCTCCTTGGTGGCGTGCACGCCGAGGATCGCCGACTGCGGCGGGTTGATGATCGGGGTCGACAGCATCGAGCCGAACACGCCGCCGTTCGAGATCGAGAAGGTGCCGCCGGTGAGCTCCTCGATCGCGAGCTTGCCGTCCTGGGCGCGCTTGCCGAAGTCGGCGATCTTCTTCTCGATCTCGGCGAAGCTCATGCGGTCGGCGTCGCGCAGGATCGGCACCACCAGGCCGCGCGGGCTGCCGACCGCGACGCCGATGTCGAAGTAGCCGTGGTAGACGATGTCGGCGCCGTCGATCGAGGCGTTGACCACCGGATAGCGCTTCAGCGCGTGCACCGAGGCCTTGACGAAGAACGACATGAAGCCCAGGCGCGTGGCGTGCTCCTTCTCGAAGCGCTCCTGGTACTTCTTGCGCATCTCCATGACCGGCGCCATGTTGACCTCGTTGAAGGTCGTGAGGATCGCGGCGGTCGACTGCGACTGCACCAGGCGCTCGGCGACCCGCTGGCGCAGGCGCGACATCGGCACGCGCTGCTCGGGGCGGCCCGACAGCAGCTGCTCGACGTTGATCGGCGGCGGCGGCTGCTGGAGGGCTTGCCTCTGAACGGCCGCCGAAGGCACCGCCGCCGGCGCCGACGAAGCTCGGGAAGCCTGTTGCAGCACATCGCCCTTCGTCACCCGGCCGTCGCGGCCGGTGCCCTGGATCTTCGAGGTATCGACGCCTTTCTCCGCGGCGATCTTCTGGGCCGCCGGCATCACCGGCGCAGGCGCTTTTGCAGCCTGAGCCGGCTGTGGAGCCGCGGCGGGTTTGGCCGCGGTCGCGGCGGCCGTGGAAGAAGGCTTGCCTTCGGTGTCGATCTGCGCGATCACATCGCCCGACCCCACCGCGTCCTTGGCCTGCTTGAGGATCTTCACCAGCACGCCGTCGGCGGGCGCCGGCAGCTCGAGCACCACCTTGTCGGTCTCGATGTCGATCAGGTTCTCGTCGCGCTTGACCGGTTCGCCTTCACTCTTGTGCCAGTCCAGCAGCGTCGCCTCGGCGACCGACTCCGAAAGCTGCGGCACTTTCACTTCGATGATCATTGCTGCTTCCCCGTTCAGTTTTTCCCCGGCTTCGGCTGAGCTTCCACCGGGTTCGCGAAAAACCAGCGAGTAACTCGCCGGGATCCAGACTGCTCTACTTGTACTTGCCGAAAGCCTGCTCGACCAGCTGCTTCTGCCTTTCGTTGTGGCGCGCCATGTAGCCGGTCGCGGGCGCCGCCGAGGGCGGGCGGCCGGCGTAGAGAAGCTTCTGCTCGTCGCGCATGTTCTCGCGCAAATAGTGCGCGATCTGGTACCAGGCGCCCTGGTTCTGCGGCTCTTCCTGGCACCACACCACCTCGGCCGCGTGCGGATAGCGCTTCACCTCGGCCTCGAACTGCTTGTGCGGGAAAGGATAAAGCTGCTCGACGCGAATGACCGCCGTGTCGGTCCTCTGCAGCTCCGTCCTCTTGGAGACCAGGTCGTAGTAGACCTTGCCGCAGCAGGCGATGATCCGCTTCACCGCTTTCTCCTCGACCGCGGTGGTGTCGGGGATCACGGTCTGGAACGAGCCGTTGGCGAGCTCGTCGATGGCGGAGGCGGCCTCCTTCTTGCGCAGCAGCGACTTCGGCGTCATCACGACGAGCGGCTTCCTGAACGGACGCAGCATCTGCCGGCGCAGCAGGTGAAAGACCTGGGCGGCGTTCGAAGGCACCACCACCTGCATGTTGTGCTCGGCGCACAGCTGCAGATACCTTTCCAGCCTCGCCGACGAGTGCTCCGGGCCCTGCCCTTCATACCCGTGCGGCAGGAACTGCGTCAGGCCGCACACCCGCCCCCACTTGGTCTCCCCAGAGCCGATGAACTGGTCCATCACCACCTGGGCGCCGTTGGCGAAGTCGCCGAACTGCGCCTCCCAGATGACGAGCGCGTTGGGCTCGGCGCTGGCGAAGCCGTACTCGAAGCCGAGCACCGCCTCCTCCGACAGCACCGAGTCGATCACTACGAAGTCGCCCTGGTCCTTGCCGATGTTCTGCAGCGGAATGTAGCTGCCCTCGTCCCAGCGCTCGCGCTCCTGGTCGTGCAGAACCGCGTGGCGGTGCGCGAAGGTGCCGCGACCGGAATCCTGTCCCGACAGCCGCACGTCGTAGCCGTTGGAGAGGAGCGACGCGTAGGCGAGCGTCTCGGCCATGCCCCAGTCGACCGGCAGCTTGCCGGCGGCCATCTGCCTGCGGGCCTCGATCACGCGCGCTACGGTCGGGTGCAGCTTGAAATCGGCCGGCACGCTCGTCACCCGCTCGGCCAGCCGTTGCAGCTCGGCGAGCGGCACGTGGGTGTCGGCGGCGTCGGTCCACCTGGAATTGAGGAACGGCGCCCAGTCGACCGCGAACTTGCTCTTGAAGTTGGACAGCACCGGGCTCACGGTCTGCTTGCCGGCGTCGAGGGTCGCGCGGTAGTGCCGGATCATCTGTTCGGCCTCGTCGGCGCCGATCAGGCCCTGCGCGGCGAGGCGATCGGCATAGAGCTTGCGCGTGCCCGGGTGCTGGGTGATCTTCTTGTACATGAGCGGCTGCGTGACCGCCGGCTCGTCCTGCTCGTTGTGGCCGAGCTTCCTGAAGCAGACCAGGTCGATCACCACGTCCTTGTGGAACTGGCGCCGGAAGTCGAGCGCGAGCTGCGTCACGAACAGCACCGCCTCCGGATCGTCGCCGTTGACGTGCAAGATCGGCGCCTCGACCATCTTCGCCACGTCGGTGCAATAGAGCGTGGAGCGCGTGTCGCGCGGGTCCGAGGTCGTGAAGCCGATCTGGTTATTCACGATCAAATGAATCGTTCCTCCCGTGCCGTATCCACGGGTACCGGACAGGTTGAGCGTCTCCATCACCACGCCCTGGCCGGAGAACGCGGCGTCGCCGTGGACCAGGATCGGCAGCACCTGGTCGCCGGTCTTGTCGTCTCGGCGGCGTTGACGCGCCCTGACCGATCCTTCCACCACCGGATTGACGATCTCGAGGTGCGAGGGATTGAACGCGAGGGACAGGTGCACCGGTCCGCCGGGCGTCGAAATATCCGACGAGAAGCCGTTGTGGTACTTGACGTCGCCCGAGGGCAGCTCGTTCGGCTGCCTGCCCTCGAACTCGAGGAACAGGTCCGCCGGCATCTTGCCGAGCACGTTCACCAGCACGTTCAGGCGCCCGCGGTGTGCCATGCCGAGCACGATCTCCTGCACGCCGTTCGCGCCGGCGCGCTGGATCAGCTCGTCGATCGACGGGATCAGGCTTTCGCCGCCCTCGAGCGAGAAGCGCTTCTGGCCGACGTACTTGGTGTGCAGGTAGCGCTCGAGGTGCTCGGCCTCGGTCAGCTTCTGCAGCAGGCGCTTCTTCTGGTCGTTGCCGAGCTGCGGCGTCGCGCGCGTCGGCTCGATCCGCTCCTGGATCCACTGCCGCTGGGTCCGGTCGCTGATGAACATGTACTCGAAGCCGATGTTGCGGCAGTACGTGTCGCGCAGCGCCTGTAACAGGGTCCGCAGCGACACGCGGTCCAGGCCGACGTAGGAACCCGAGTTGACCACCTGCTCGAGGTCGGCCTCGGTCAGGTCGTAGAAGCCGGGCTCGAGCTCGGGCTGCGGCGGCCGCGGCATGCGCTTCAGCGGGTCCACCGTGGCCCAGCGCGCGCCGGAAATGCGGTAGGCCGTCACCAGGAGCAGCGCCGCGACCTGGAGGCGCTCCGGGGCTACGGGTTCCTGCGGTAACGTGCGTTGAGAGCCTCCGAGCTCGCCGCGCTTCGCCCTTTGCACGAACGATTCCACCACCGGCGCGTGCGCCACGTCTTTCGCGCTCGAGCCCGGGACCTGCTGCAGGCGGTCGAAGTAGTCGCGCCACTCCTCGGGCACCGAGCCCGGGTGGACGAGGTACTGCTCATAGAGCTCCTCGATGAACGGCGCGTTGGCGCCGAAGAGGTAGGAGCTGTCCAGGAACTCGCGCATCACGCTCGCCATGAGGCTTCCTATCGCTGATCGATCGGCTTGACGTCGCGCTTGGCCGAGCCCTTGAACAGCTGGCGCGGCCGGCCGATCTTGTACTCCGGATCGGTGATCATCTCCTGCCACTGCGCGATCCAGCCGATGGTGCGCGCGAGCGAGAAGATGCAGGTGAACATCGCCACCGGGATGCCGAGGGCGCGCTGCACGATGCCCGAATAGAAGTCGACATTGGGATAGAGCTTGCGCGACACGAAATACTCGTCCTCGGTCGCGATCTTCTCCAGCGCGAGCGCCAGCTTGAAGATGCGGTCGTTGTGCAGGCCGAGCTCGTTCAGCACCTCGTGGCAGGTCTCGCGCATCAGCTTCGCGCGGGGGTCGTAGTTCTTATAGACGCGGTGGCCGAAGCCCATCAGGCGCACGCCGGAATTCTTCTCCTTCACCTTGCGGATGAACTCGGGCACCTTGGAGACGTCGCCGATCTCCTCCAGCATCTGCAGCGCGGCTTCGTTGGCGCCGCCGTGCGCCGGGCCCCACAGCGAGGCGATGCCCGCGGCGATGCACGCGTAGGGATTGGCGCCGGAGGAGCCGCACAGCCGCACCGTCGAGGTCGAGGCGTTCTGCTCGTGGTCCGCGTGCAGGATGAAGATGCGGTCCATCGCGCGCACCAGCACGTCGTTCACCTTGTACTCCTCGGCCGGCACCGCGAACATCATGCGCATGAAGTTCGCCGTGTACGAGAGGTCGTTCTTCGGGTACACGAAGGGCTGGCCGATGGAGTACTTGTAGGACATCGCGACGATGGTCGGCATCTTGGCGATGAGGCGGAACGCCGAGATCACCCGGTGGTGCGGGTCGTTGATGTCGAGGGCGTCGTGGTAGAACGCCGACAGTGCCCCGACCACGCCGACCATCACCGCCATCGGATGCGCGTCGCGCCGGAAGCCCTGGTACAGGCGCGCGAGCTGCTCGTGCACCATGGTGTGGTGCGTCACGATGTCGACGAACTCGTCCTTCTGCTTGCGGTTGGGGAGCTCGCCGTACTGCAGCAGGTAGCAGACCTCGAGGAAGTCGCAGGTCTCGGCGAGCTGCTCGATCGGGTAGCCGCGATAGAGCAGGACGCCCGCGTCGCCGTCGATGAAGGTGATCGACGAGCTGCAGCTCGCGGTCGACAGGAACCCCGGGTCGTAGGTGAACATGCCCGACCTTCCGTACAGCGTGCGGATGTCGACGACCTCGGGGCCGAGCGTTCCGTCGAGCACCGGGAAGTCGAGGGTCTTGCCGTCGGGAAGCTTGAGCGTCGCGGTCTTGTCGGCCATGGTGGTCATCCTAAGCGGCGCGGAGGCGCGCCACGATGCGGGCGTGCTGCGGGTCGTAGTCGTTGCTGCGCCCGATCACGATGTCCCACAGGTCGTCGTCGGGCAGCTCGAGGAGGGCATTGAGGGGAGAGACATCCTCATCTTCCAATGTGGGGACGAGCCGCGCCAATACGAGGTCGAGCTCGAGGCGCCCTCGCCTGCACTTCCACTTCAGCCGTTCGAGGGAGACGCGGTCCATCACACCGAGCGCTTGACCAGCAATTCCTTGATGTGGTTGATGGCTTTGGTGGGGTTCAGGTTCTTCGGGCACACGTCCACGCAGTTCATGATGGTATGGCAGCGGAACAGGCGGTACGGGTCCTCGAGATTGTCGAGCCGATCGTTGGTGGCCTGGTCGCGGGTGTCGGCGATGAAGCGGTAGGCCTGGAGCAGGCCCGCCGGCCCGACGAACTTGTCGGGATTCCACCAGAACGAGGGGCACGAGGTCGAGCAGCAGGCGCACAGGATGCACTCGTAGAGGCCGTTCAGCTCCTCGCGGTCCTGCGGCGACTGCAGACGCTCGCGCTCGGGAGGCGGGTCGGGGTTGATCAGATAGGGCTTGATCGAGTGGTACTGCTTGAAGAACTGCGTCATGTCCACGATCAGGTCGCGGATCACCGGCAGGCCCGGCAGCGGACGGATCGTGACGTGCTCGGGCAGCTCGGCGATCTTGGTGACGCACGCCAGCCGGTTCTTGCCGTTGATGTTCATCGCGTCCGAGCCGCACACCCCCTCGCGGCAGGAGCGCCGGAAGGCGAGCGTGTCGTCCTGCGTCTTCGCCTTCACGAGGGCGTCGAGCAGCATGCGATCGCTGTGCTCGAGCTCGACCTCGTAGTCCTTCATGTAGGGCTTCGCGTCCCGGTCGGGGTCGTAGCGGTATATCGACAATCTCATCAGTAGGTTCTCACCTTGGGCTGCATGGTCTCGACGGACAGCGGCCGCTGGTGCACCGGCTTGTAGTCCAGGCGGTTGCCTTCCTTGAACCAGAGCGTATGCTTCATCCAGTTCTGGTCGTCGCGCTCGGGAAAGTCCTCGCGCGCGTGCGCGCCGCGCGACTCCTTGCGCGCTTCGGCCGACACTACGGTAGACAGCGCCGTTTCGACGAGGTTTTCCAGCTCGAGCGCCTCGACCCGCGCGGTGTTGAACACCTTGCTCTTGTCGGCGATGAACGTTCGCTGCGCGCGCTGCGCGATCTCGGCAACTTTTTCCACGCCTTTTTTCAAGTCATCCGGAAAGCGGAACACCCCGCAATGCGCCTGCATGGTTCGCCGCAGATCGTTCAGCACGTCGGTCACGCGCTCGCCGGAGGTCGCGCCATCGAGCCGCGCTACCCGTGCCCGGGTGGCCTCCCCCGCGTCCTTCGGCAGGTTGCGCGAGGCCTTCGGCTGCGCCGCGATGTCCTTCACCATCTGCTCGCCCGAGGACTTGCCGAACACGACCAGGTCGAGCAGCGAGTTCGTGCCGAGGCGGTTGGCGCCGTGAACCGAGACGCAGGCCGCCTCGCCCGCCGCGTAGAGTCCCGGGACGATCGCCTCCTTGCTGTTGCCTTCCGGAGCGACCACCTGCCCCATGTAGTTCGCGGGAATGCCGCCCATCTGATAATGAACCGTGGGGACGACCGGGATCGGGTCGCGGATCGGATCGACGTTGGCGAACTTGATGGCGATCTCGCGGATTCCGGGCAGGCGCAGGTTGATCACCTCGGGACCGAGGTGGTCCAGCTTGAGGAGCAGATGGTCGCCTTGCGGTCCCACGCCGCGGCCTTCCTTGATCTCGGTAGTCATGGCGCGCGAAACCACGTCGCGGCTGGCGAGATCCTTGGCGTTGGGTGCGTAACGCTCCATGAAGCGCTCGCCGGACTTGTTGAGAAGGTAGCCACCCTCGCCTCGCACGCCCTCGGTGATGAGCACGCCCGCGCCCGCCACGCCGGTGGGATGAAATTGCCAGAATTCCATGTCCTCGAGCGGCAGCCCGGCGCGCGCGGTCATGCCGAGGCCGTCGCCGGTGCAGATGAAAGCGTTGGTGGTCGCCCAGTAGATGCGGCCGGCGCCGCCGGTAGCGAGCAGGACCGCCTTTGCCTGAAGGATGTGCACCTCGCCGGTTTCCATTTCGAGCGCGGTGACCCCGACCACAGCGCCGTCCTGGGGATCGCGGATGAGGTCGAGCGCCATCCATTCGACGAGGAACTGCGTGTTCGCGCGCACGTTCTGCTGGTAGAGCGTATGCAGCATGGCGTGGCCGGTGCGATCGGCGGCGGCGCAGGCCCGCATCGCCATCTTCGGGCTGCCGTAGTCCTGGGTGTGGCCGCCGAACGGGCGCTGGTAGATCTTGCCGTTCTCCAGCCGGTCGAACGGCATGCCCATGTGCTCTAGCTCGACCACCACCTCGATCGCGCGCCGGCACATGTACTCGATCGCGTCCTGGTCGCCGAGGTAATCGGCGCCCTTCACGGTGTCGTACATGTGCCAATGCCAGTTGTCCTCGGTCGAGTTGGCGAGCGGCGCGGCGATGCCGCCCTGCGCCGCCACGGTGTGCGACCGCGTGGGAAAGACCTTCGACAGCACCGCGACCCGCAGGTTGGCGCGCGCCAGCTCGAGCGCCGCGCGCATCCCGGAGCCTCCGGCGCCGACCACGATGGCGTCGAATTTGCGGATCATCGCCACAGGATCTGGATGGTCCAGCTCACGTAGCCGGCGACCAGCAGCACCGTCAGCACCTGCAGCGCGAGGCGCAGGCCGTCGTGCTTGACGTAGTCCATGAGGATGTCGCGCGTCCCGACCCACGCGTGCCAGGCGAGGCTCACCGCGAAGAGCAGCGTCGCCACGCGCATCCCGCCGTGCGCGAAGAGCGCCTTCCACGTCTCGTAGGTGAACGGCGCACGGCTCGCCACCAGCGCCAGGACGACTACGACGTAAACTGCCATGATCGCCGCCGTGACGCGCTGTGCCAGCCAGTCGCGGGTCCCGTAGTGCGCGCCGACGATGACGCGGTTCACCATAGCTTCGCGGCGAAAAGGGCCGTGAGCACGAGGCCGGCGACGATCACCAGCGCGCTCGAGATGCGCGCGGCCCTGAGCTCGATGCCCTTGTTGAGATCGAGCGCGAGGTAGCGGATGCCGGCGCAGAAGTGATGACAGCCGGCCCACAGGAACACGACGAGCCCCAGCTTCGCCAGAGGCATGCCGAAGTATTCCCGGACGTGGGAAAAGCCTTGTTCAGAGCGCAGGCTCGTGTCGAGGAGGTAAAGCGCCCAGGCGGCGAAGGGAAACACGAGCAGCGCGCCCGACACCCGGTGCAGGATGGACACCCAGCCCGGCAGCGGCAGCCGGATCTGGAACAGGATCGCGGGGAGGCTGAGGTACTTCGGTCGTTGTTTTTTCGCGGCCGCGCTGGACATTGGATTCCCCGGCCCCACCGGCGGGGAGAATCGATTATAGCGTCGCGGCGCAGCATCACGCTGCGGTAAAATGAAAAACACCGCCCGCCGGAGTCCCAGCATGTCCAAACCGCCCATTCGCGTCGCCGTCACCGGCGCCGCAGGCCAGATCGGCTATTCGCTCCTGTTCCGCATCGCCGCCGGCAACATGCTCGGCGCCGATCAGCCGGTGATCCTGCAGCTGCTCGAGATCCCGGACGAGAAGGCGCAGAAGGCGCTGAAGGGCGTGATGATGGAGCTCGACGACTGCGCGTTTCCCCTGCTCCACGGCATGACCGCCGCTTCCGATCCGATGGCGGCGTTCAAGGACGTCGACATCGCGCTCCTCGTCGGCGCGCGCCCGCGCGGGCCCGGGATGGAGAGAAAGGACCTGCTGGAGGCGAACGGCAAGATCTTCGCGCCGCAAGGCCAGGCCCTCGACCGCGTCGCGAGCCGCAAGGTCAAGGTGCTGGTGGTCGGCAACCCGGCGAACACCAACTGCCTCATCGCGATGAAGAACGCGCCGAGCCTCAAGCCGCGGCAGTTCACCGGCATGATGCGGCTCGACCACAACCGCGCGATCAGCCAGGTGGCCCAGAAACTCGCCAGGCCGGTCTCGGCGATCCGCAAGATCACGGTGTGGGGCAACCACTCCGCGACGCAGTACCCCGACGTCTTTCAGGCGGAGGCCGAAGGGAAAAAGGTCTGGCCGATGATCAACGACCAGGCGTGGCTCGAGAACAGCTTCATTCCCACGGTGCAGAAGCGCGGCGCGGCGATCATCGACGCGCGCGGGCTTTCCTCGGCGGCGAGCGCCGCCAACGCCGCGATCGACCACGTGCGCGACTGGGTCGCGGGCACCAAGGAAGGCGACTGGGTCACCATGGGCGTGCCCTCCGACGGCAGCTACGACGTCCCCGAAGGCGTGATCTACGGCTACCCCGTCACGATCAAGGGCGGCGAATACCAGGTCGTCAAGGGGATCGAGATCAGCGACTTCAGCAGAAAGCGCATGAACGCCACCCTGAAGGAGCTCCACGAAGAGCGCGACGGCGTGAAGCACCTGCTCGGCAAATGACCCGAAAATCAGGGACGGACCACGTTTTCTCCCTTGTGAGAATCGGGACATGACCCCCGGCTCCCGTTTCCGCCAGGCTCTCAAAGAAGAAAAGCCCCTCCAGGTCGTCGGCACCATCTGTGCCTACCACGCGCTGATGGCCAAGCGTGTCGGCTACCGCGCGGTGTACCTCTCGGGTGGCGGCGTCGCCGCCGGCTCGCTCGGCATGCCCGACCTCGGGATCTCCAACCTCGACGACGTGCTGATCGACATCCGCCGGATCAGCGACGTGTGCGACCTGCCGCTTCTCGTGGACGTCGACACCGGCTTCGGCGCGAGCGCGTTCAACGTCGCGCGCACCACGCGCTCGATCGCCAAGGCCGGCGCCGCGGCGATGCACATCGAGGACCAGGTCGGCGCCAAGCGCTGCGGCCATCGGCCAGGCAAGGAGCTGGTCTCGAAAGAAGAGATGTGCGACCGCATCAAGGCCGCGGTCGACGCCCGCGGCGACGAGAGCTTCGTCATCATGGCGCGCACCGACGCGCTGGCAGGAGAAGGGGTCGACTCGGCCCTCTCGCGTGCTGTTGCGTATGTGGAAGCGGGAGCGGACATGCTGTTTCCCGAGGCGATCACCGACCTCCCGACGTACCGGAAATTCGCGGACGCGGTGAAGGCGCCGATCCTCGCCAACATCACCGAGTTCGGCAAGACGCCGCTGTTCACGGCGGAGGAGCTGCGCTCGGCCGGCGTCGCGATCGCGCTCTATCCCCTGTCGGCGTTCCGCGCCATGAACAAGGCCGCGCTGGGCGTTTACGAGACGTTGAGAAAGACCGGGACCCAGAAAAGCGCGCTGCCGCAGATGCAGACGCGCGAGGAGCTGTACGACTTCCTGAACTATCACGCCTACGAACAAAAACTCGATGAGCTCTTCTCCCGAAACCGCTCCTAAGCCCAAGAAATCGGTCGCGCTCTCGGGGATCGTCGCCGGCAACACCGCGCTGTGCACCGTGGGGCGCTCGGGGAACGACCTTCACTACCGCGGCTACGACATTCTCGACTTCGCCGACCAGGCCGAGTTCGAGGAAGTGGCCTACCTCCTGGTGCACGAGAAGCTGCCGAACCGGGCCGAGCTCGAGAAATACAAGGCCCGGCTGAAGGGCCTGCGCGGCCTGCCGAAGGCGCTGAAGACGGTGCTCGAGTCGATCCCGAAGACCGCGCATCCCATGGACGTGATGCGCACCGGCGTATCGGCGCTCGGCGCGCTCGAGCCCGAGAAGGAGGACCACAACCCCTACGGCGCCAAGGCGATCGCCGACCGGCTGATGGCCTCGCTCGGTTCGATGCTGCTCTACTGGCATCATTTCAGCCGCCACGGCAAGCGGATCGAGACCGAGACCGACGACGATTCGATCGGCGGGCACTTCCTGCGCCTGCTGCACGGCATGAAGCCGTCGCCGGACTGGGTGCGCGCGATGCACACCTCGCTCATCCTCTACGCCGAGCACGAGTACAACGCCAGCACCTTCACCTGCCGCGTCATCGCCGGCACCGGCTCGGACATGCACAGCGCGATCGCCGGGGGCATCGGCGCGCTGAAGGGCCCCAAGCACGGCGGCGCCAACGAGTTCGCGTATGCGGTTCTCTCCCGTTACAACTCGCCGGATGAGGCCGAGCAGGATATTGTCCGGAGGATCCAGGCCAAGGAGATCGTGATCGGGTTCGGCCATCCGGTGTACACCACCGGCGACCCGCGCAACCAGGTGATCAAGGAAGTGGCGCGGCGGCTGTCGCGCGACTCCCCTGAAAAGAAATTATTTGACATCGCCGAAAGACTGGAAGCGGTGATGTGGCGCGACAAGAAGATGTTCGCGAACCTCGACTGGTACAGCGCCGTGTCCTACCACATGATGGGGGTGCCGACGGCCATGTTCACGCCGGTGTTCGTGATCTCGCGCACCAGCGGCTGGGCGGCGCACGTCATCGAGCAGCGCGCCGACGGCAAGATCATCCGCCCCGGCGCCAACTACATCGGCCCCGACAATCGAAAATGGGTGCCGCTCGCCCAGCGCTAGAGCAGCCCGAATCTATGTCCATCTACGAGTCCGAGCACACGAAGTTCATGCGCGAGTTCCTCGAGCAGCATCCCGAGGAAGTCGAGTCGCAGAGGAAGGGCCGCGCCATCTGGTGGGACAAGAAACCCGCGGAGCGCGCGCCCACGCCCTCGATGCGCCACGCGCCCCGCTCCGGCGGCGCCGAGCACACCTTCGAGCCCGCCGGCGGCTCCGAGCAGAGCTTCGGCGCCGACGACAACTCCGAGGAAAAGGTCTAGTGTCCGCCCCCATCTCCAACGTACGACCCAAGCCCGACAAGGTCCTCACCGACATCGCCGACTACGTCACCCGCTACCGGGTGGCGAGCGCCGAGGCCTACGAGACCGCGCGCTACTGCCTCATGGATACGCTCGGCTGCGGGCTCGAGGCGCTCGAGTACCCGGCGTGCACCAAGCTCCTCGGGCCGATCGTCCCCGGCACGGTGGTGCCGAACGGCGCGAAGGTGCCCGGGACGCAGTTCCAGCTCGACCCGGTGCAGGCGGCCTTCAACATCGGCGCCATGATCCGCTGGCTCGACTTCAACGACACCTGGCTCGCCGCCGAGTGGGGCCATCCGTCCGACAACCTCGGGGGGATTCTCGCAACGGCCGATTGGCTGTCCAGGAACCACCCGAAGAAACCCCTGGTCGTGCGCGACGTGCTGACCGCGATGATCAAGGCGCACGAGATCCAGGGCGTCCTCGCGCTCGAGAACAGCTTCAACCGCGTCGGCCTCGACCACGTGGTGCTCGTCAAGGTGGCCTCGACGGCCGTGGTTTCGCAGCTGATGAACCTCGAACACGAAGAGATCGTGAATGCGGTCTCGCTCGCCTGGGTCGACGGCCAGAGCCTGCGCACCTACCGCCACGCCCCGAACACCGGCTCGCGCAAGAGCTGGGCCGCGGGCGACGCCACCTCGCGCGCCGTGCGCCTGGCGCTGATCGCGAAAACCGGCGAAATGGGCTACCCGTCGGTGCTGAGCGCCAAGACCTGGGGCTTCTACGACGTGCTGTTCAAGGGCAACGAGTTCAAGTTCCAGCGCCCCTACGGCAGCTACGTGATGGAGAACGTGCTCTTCAAGATCTCGTTCCCCGCCGAGTTCCACTCGCAGACCGCGGTGGAAGCGGCGATGCAGCTGCATCCAGCCGTCAAAAATAGAATTGAGGATATAAAGAAAATAACGATCAGAACCCACGAGGCGGCGATCCGCATCATCGACAAGAAAGGCCCGCTGAACAATCCGGCCGACCGCGACCACTGCATCCAGTACATGGTGGCGGTGCCGCTGCTCTACGGCCGGCTCACCGCCGCGGACTATGAGGACGCGGTCGCCTCGGATCCGAAGATCGACCTGCTGCGCGACAAGATCGACTGCGTCGAGGATCCGCAGTTCACCCGGGATTACCACGATCCTGAGAAGCGCTCCATCGCGAACGCGCTCACGGTCGAGTTCAAGGACGGCAAGCGACTCGCCGAAACCGTGGTCGAGTACCCGATCGGGCACAAGCGCCGCCGCAAGGAAGGCATGCCGGTGCTGGTGGAGAAGTTCCGCACCAACCTCGCGCGCCGTTTCCCTGCCAAGCAGCAGAAGGCGATCCTGGATCTCTGCATGGATCAAGCGCGCCTGGAGCAGACGCCGGTCGACGAATTCGTCGACCTCATGGTGATATGACGCCTGAAACGCAGCCTAAAACAGCCGATTACCATCTGTTCACGCGCCGGCCGCCACGCGCGAAAATCAGTCCACCATGAACGCCTACCTCGAACAACGACTCGCCCGCTTGAACGAAGAGATTCGTTCATACCCCGGCCCGATCGCGCGCTGCGACGAGCACCTGCCGGCCCTCCTGGAAGAGCGCGCCGCGATCCTGGCTGAACTCGAAAAGAAAGGCTGCAGCGCCGAGGCGCTGTGGGCGAACGACGGAGGCTGCAATGCCGCATAACCTGCACGACACGCTGCAATCCTTCAAGCACGGCAAGTTCTACTCGCTGCCCGCGCTCGGCAAAGCGCTCGGCGTGGATGTTGCCAGGCTGCCGGTCTCGATCCGCATCGTGCTCGAGTCGGTGCTGCGCAACTGCGACGGCAAGAAGGTGACCGAGGAGCACGTGAAGAGCCTCGCCGCCTGGAAGGGCGTGGCGCCGCGCACCGAGGAGATCCCCTTCGTCCTCGCGCGCATCGTGCTGCAGGACTTCACCGGCGTGCCGCTGCTCGTCGACCTCGCCGCGATGCGCGGCGTGGCGCAGAAGATGGGACGCAATCCGAAGGTGATCGAGCCGCTGGTGCCGGTGGACCTCGTCGTCGACCATTCGGTCCAGATCGACCACTACGGCAGCAAGAACGCCCTCGACCTCAACATGAAGCTCGAGTTCAAGAGGAACGAGGAGCGCTACCGCTTCATGAAGTGGGGCATGCAGGCCTTCGACACCTTCAAGGTGGTGCCGCCCGGAATTGGCATCGTGCACCAGGTGAACCTCGAGTACCTCGCCCCGGGAATCCACAAGTCGAAGGACGGCGTGTGTTATCCGGACACGCTGGTGGGCACCGACAGCCACACCACGATGATCAACGGCATCGGCGTGGTCGGCTGGGGCGTGGGCGGAATCGAGGCCGAGGCCGGCATGCTCGGGCAGCCGGTGTACTTCCTCACCCCCGACGTGGTCGGCGTCAACCTCAAGGGCAAGCTCCATCCCGCGTGCACCACTACCGATCTCGTCCTCACCGTGACGCAGATGCTGCGCAAGGCAAAGGTGGTGGGCAAGTTCGTCGAGTTCTTCGGCGAGGGCACCCGCTCCCTCTCGGCCCCGGACCGCGCCACCCTCGCGAACATGGCGCCCGAATACGGCGCCACCATGGGCTTCTTCCCGGTCGACGAGCGCACGCTCGAATACTTCCGCGGCACCGGGCGCTCGAAGGAGGCGATCGACGCCCTGGAAGCGTACTTCAAGGCCCAGAAGCTCTTCGGTATTCCGCGAGCCGGCGAGATCGACTACTCCGAGGTGCTGGAGCTCGACCTCGGGACCATCATGCCCTCGCTCGCGGGCCCGAAGCGCCCGCAGGACCGCATCGACCTCGCGAAGGTGAAGTCGACCTTCAGCTCGCTTTTCGCGGCGCCGGTCAAGGACAACGGCTTCGGCAAGAAGCCGCAGGATCTCGAGCGGACCTATAAGGCTTTCGACGGCACCGAGCTCAGGAACGGCGACATCCTGATCGCCGCGATCACCTCGTGCACCAATACTTCCAACCCGGGGGTGCTGCTCGCTGCGGGCCTAGTGGCGAAGAAGGCGGTCGAGCTCGGCCTCAAGGTGAAGCCCCACATCAAGACCTCGCTCGCGCCCGGATCGCGCGTGGTCACCGAGTATCTCGGGGCCGCGGGGCTCCTGCCCTATCTCGAGAAGCTCGGCTTCAACGTCGCGGCCTACGGCTGCACCACCTGCATCGGCAACGCCGGGCCGCTCGCCCAGCCGATCGACGAGGCGGTGGTCAAGAACGACCTGGTGTGCGCGGCCGTACTCTCGGGCAACCGCAACTTCGAAGCGCGCATCCATCCGAACCTGCGCGCCAACTTCCTCGCCTCGCCGCCGCTGGTGGTGGCGTATGCCATCGCAGGTTCTGTCCTCGTCGACTTCAAAACCCAGCCGCTCGGAAAGAGCAAGGACGGGAAAGATGTGTTCATCGGCCACGTCTGGCCGACGCACGATGAGGTCGCGGCGCTGATGAAGTACGCCATGGACGCGCCGACGTTCAGGAGGCTCTATTCGAACCTCGCGGAGACCAATCCGCTGTGGAAGAAGGTCTCGGCCCCAGGCGGGCAGGTGTACAGCTGGCCCGCCTCGACCTACATCGCCGAGCCGCCGTTCTTCGGCGATTTCGCGATGACCCCGCCGCCCGCCGCCGACGGGATTCGCGGCGCGAAGGTGCTCGGCATCTTCGGAGATTCGGTGACCACCGACCACATCTCGCCGGCGGGCTCGATCAAGCCGACCTCGCCCGCGGGCATCTTCCTGCAGGAGCACGACGTCGCGGTGGCCGACTTCAACAGCTACGGCGCACGCCGCGGCAACCACGAGGTCATGATGCGCGGCACCTTCGCCAACGTGCGCATCAAGAACCTGATGCTCCCGGGGACCGAAGGCGGAGTGACGCTGTACAAGAAGGACAAGCTTCCGATCTACGACGCGGCGATGCGCTACATCGCCGACGGCACGCCGACCGTGGTGTTCGGCGGCGAGGAATACGGCACCGGCTCGTCGCGCGACTGGGCGGCGAAGGGCACCATGCTCCTCGGCGTGAAAGCCGTGGTCGCGCGCAGCTTCGAGCGCATCCACCGCTCCAACCTCGTCGGCATGGGCGTGCTGCCGCTGCAGTTCGCGGCGGGCGAGTCGGCGCAGTCGCTCGGCATCACCGGCGACGAGACCATCGACGTCGTCGGCATGGGCGACATCCGGCCCCAACAGGAACTAAACCTGGTAATAAGGAAGCCGGATGGAAGCGAAAAGCGGATCACGGTGAAGTCGAGGATCGACACCCCGATCGAGGTCGACTATTACAAGCACGGCGGCATCCTGCCCTACGTGCTGCGCGAGCTCCTCGGCGGCGCCGAAGCGGCGAGCAAGGCCGCCTAAACCCCCGCTCGCCTATCGGCTCCCGACCCCCTTCACAGGGGGTCAGCTTTCCCGCGGCAGCGGGTGCGCCGCATCGTGCGGCGCGCGCCCGGTCTCGATCATGCTCTTCATGCGCATGAGGTCGGCGTCCATCTCACTCTTCGGATCGGCGCCGAAGAGGCTCGCCACGGCGTGGCCGAAGGCGCCGCCGGGAGGTACGTAGCGCAGCTGCACCGTGACCCGCGTGCCAACGCGGCTACCCTCGAAGCGCACGCAGCCCTCGTGCTTCACCGAAGAGCCGGCGGTGGAGCGCCAGCGCAGCAGGGCGTTCGGCTCGAGCTCGACGATGCGCGCGTCCCATTGCACCGGCACGCCGGCCGGTCCGGCCACCACCCAGTGCGATACATCGTCGCTGACCTGCACCTCGCGCACGTTGTGCATGAAACGCGGGAAGTTCTGGTAATCGGTCCAGAAGGCGTACACCTCCGCGACCGGGGCGTCGACATAGATCGTTTTCTGGACTGCGATGCCGTGGCGCGCCTCGGTCATGCCGAGAAAAGCGGAGAGGCCGCGGTTGGTGATCGCTCGGGCGAGCAGTGCGCTTCCCGTCGTGCCGAGGAGCGCACAGGCTCCGGCGCGGGCGCGGAAAGACGATGCCAGCAGGCTCGCCCCTACCGTACCGGCGGCGAGTCTCGCCGCCGGCGACCAGTGTTCCTGGAGGAGCTCGAAGCGTGCCCCGTGCCGCGGCTGGCCGCCTTGAAGCGACGACACGTGCTGCGCGTCCGCATCCTCGTAGACGGTGAGCCGGTCGCTCACCGCCCTCACCCCCGGCACGCCGCGAACGCAGCGCAGGAGCGGCCGCGCTTCCTCGGCGAGCACCGGCCCCGAGAGCGTGACGTGGCCGTGATCCGCCGCGACCACGACCGCGTGCGGATGAGAGACCGCGCGGCCGAGCTCGGCGCGCACCCGCTCGATCAGCACGGCATCGGAGACTTCCTCGTGCTCGAAGAGCTTGCGCGCGGTGGCGAGCACCCCGCGCGCGCGGTGCACGGTGTCGCGCGCAGTCACCCTGCCCGCTTCGTTGAGCCGCTTGCCCGCGTGCACCATCTTGTCGCGTGTCCGCGCGCGGCGACGCCGGCCCTCGCGCGGATCCAGGAAATACATTGCGAGCGCGCCGAGCGCGCCACCCATGAGGAGGCGATTCATGCCGGCTTTCCTGCAAGTTGCGAGCCGCTACGGCGTACCGAGTCCGGCGAGAAAGTCGGCGAGGGCCTCGATGTCCTGGGGATTCAGCGCCTGCGCCGCCGAGGTCATGTTGCCGTCGATGTCGGCGCGCGTCTGCGCCTTGAACCCCTTCAGCTGCGCGAGCAGGTACTCGTACTGCTGGCCGGCGATGCGGGGAATGTGCTGCTGGCCGAGAAGCTGCGGGCCGTGGCATTGGCTGCAGTTGAACTTCTTCGCGAGCCCCGGACCAGCGGCCGCGTTCTCGGGCTTGCTCTTGTGCTTCGGCGCCGCCGCCTTCTGCTTGGAGAAGTAGGCCGCGAGCTCGTTCATATCCGCGTTGGACAGCTTCTCCGCCATCGGCGACATCTGCGGGTCCTTGCGGTTGCCCTCGCGGAACATGAAGAGCGAGGTCGAGATGAACTGCGCCGGCTGCTGCGCCAGCGACGGCACCGCCGGATTGGCGGAGTTGCCGCCCTCGCCGTGGCAGGCGGCGCACAGATTCGGATCCGCTGCGTGCGCCGCCCCCGAAAACAAAAACGCGACGGCGAGCGCCGCCGCGTTTCGAGCTGCTACCTTCAAAAAAAGCTCACTTACCGTACGTGACGCGGTAAATGATCCCGTTGTAGTCGTCCGACACCAGCATCGAGCCGTCCTTCAGCACCAGCACGTCGACGGGCCGGCCCCACATCGGCGGATCGGCCTTCTCGTCCTGCAGGAAGCCGGTGAGGAAGGGTTCGGGCTTGCTGGCGTTACCCTTCTCGTCGAGCTTGACCCGCATCACGTTGTAGCCCTGCTTGGTCTCGCGGTTCCACGAGCCGTGCATCGCGATGAAGATGCTGTTCTGGTACTCCGCGGGGAACATCTTGCCGTCGTAGAACTTCAGCCCGAGCGGCGCGATATGCGCGCCGAGGAGCTGCGCCGGCTTGGCGAACTCGGCGCACGAACGCCCCTTGCCGAAGTCCGGGTCGAGCACGTTGCCCTGGTGGCAGAACGGATAGCCGAAGTTCGGCACCGCCGCCGACTTGATCGGCACCCGGTGCAGCGTGTCGTTCGGGATGTCGTTGCCCTGCCAGTCGCGCCCGTGGTTGGTGAACCAGACGTCCTTGTTCTTCGGGTTGAAGGCGATGCCGACGGAATTGCGCACCCCGCGGGCCACCTGCTCGAGCGTTCCCTTGTCCGGGTCGACCCGCATGATGGAGGCCTCGTTGTACGACGGCATCACGATGTTGCCCGGGGCGCCGATGTTGAAATAGAGCTTGCCGTCGGGCCCCATCGCCAGGTACTTCCAGAAGTGGCCGGCCTGGCGGTTCGGGTCGAGGTTGTCGATCACCACCTTGCCCTCGCCCGGACTGTCGAGCTTGGTTTCGATGCCGTCGTAGCGCGTGATGCGGCCGCGCTCGGCGACGTACAGCGTGCCCTTGTTGAAGACGATGCCGTTCGGCGCATCGAGGCCTTTCAAGACCGTCTTCACCTCGCGCTTGCCGCCCTGGTCGGTCACGGCATAGACGTTCTTCGCGTTGCGGTTGCTGACGAACACCGTGCCCTTGTCGCCGAGCGCGAGCGAGCGCGCCTCCGGGATGCCGTCCGCCCACACCTCGACCTTGAAGCCGGCCGGGACCTTGAGCGTGTTGAGCGGCAGCTCCTTGGCGGGCCGACCGGTCATGTGCGGCGCGAACGGATGTAGCGTCGACTCGGCCAGCGCCGGCGGCTTGCCTCCGTGCCACGACGGCGCCGGCTGCGCGGCAGGCTTGTCTTGCGCGAACGCCGGCGCAGCGAATGCGGCGACGACGAGTGTTGCGATGAGCTTCATGGGAAGTCCTCCTCTGGGAACCGCTATTTAATCACTTTTGTGCGCCTGCGGCGCGCAGTAACGCGGCCGTGGTCTGCCGGCCCTCCTCCTCGGCGATCGCCAGGGCGGTCTTGCCGCGGTTGTCGCGCGCGTCGCGCTCGGCGCCGCGCGCGAGCAGCAGCCGGACCGCCTCGTCCTGGCCGAAGCCCGCCGCCCACATCAGAGCCGTCAAGTCGTTGTCGTAGCGCGCGTTGACGTCCACGCCGTGCTCGAGCAGGGTCCCGAGCACCTGCGCGTGCCCGTTGGCCGCGGCGTAGAGCACGGCGGTCTTCTTCATGCGGTCAGCCGGGGCGAGGTCGGCCTTGCGCCGCAGCAGCGCCCGGGTCAGCTCGAGGTCGCCGTTGTAGGCCGCGCTCATCAGCGGCGTCACGCCGGCGAGGTCCTTCTGATTGACGTCGGCGCCGCGCTCGATCAGGAGCAGCCCGAGGCGGGTGTGGCCGTTCTTGGCCGCGACGTTGAGCGGGGTGTCGCCCAGCCGATTGCGCGAATCGACGGCCGCGCCCTGATCCAGCAGCGATCGGACGGTGGCCTCGCTGCCGCGGCGCGCCGCCTGCAGCAGCTCCGCGTTGATGTTGATGGCGGCCTGCTGCGCCAGCGCCGCGGTGTGCACCGCACAAATCAGCACGAGCAGCACTCTGCACACGAGCATTCGATTCGTCCGTTGACAGACCCGGAGCAAGGACTCCACACTCCCAAGGAAATCATAGCAGGGCCCTGGAAAGGGTTTCGACCGACGGTTTCGACCGACTTCCCCCCAGTCGCAAGTCCAAGGGAGATCACCGTGACGAAGAAGACGAAGCGTTCTCTCGCAGTCGTCGCCGCTTCAGCCGCGCTCGGGCTCGCCGCGCCCGCGTTCGCGCAGGAAATCAAGCCCGCACCGGCCACCGTCGGCACCGCAGTGCCGAAGAGCGTCAACGTCACCCAGGACCAGCTCACCAAGGCTGGCGGCGACTCGAGAAACTGGCTGCACACCAACGGCAACTATGCGCAGACGCGCTACTACCCCGGCGCGCGCATCACCCCCGAGAACGTAGCCCGGCTGCGGCCGGTGTTCGTGTTCCAGACCGAAGTAGTCGAATCGATGGAGACCGCGCCGATCGTGGTCAACGGCGTCATGTACCTCACGACCGCGTTCAACCACGTGTACGCGATCGACGCGGCCACCGGCAAGGAGTTCTGGCACTACAAGCACAAGATGGGGCCGATCACCACGTTCTGCTGCGGCCCGAACAACCGCGGCGTCGCCATCTCGGGCGGCCGGGTGTTCATGGGCACGCTCGACGCCAAGCTCGTCGCACTCGACGCCGCAAGCGGCAAGCTCGTGTGGGAGACGCAGATCGCCGATCCGGAAAAGGGCTACAGCGAGACCATGGCGCCCACCGTGATCGACAACAAGGTGCTGATCGGCACCAACGGCGGCGAGTACGGCATTCGCGGCTTCGTCAAGGCCTACGACGCGGACAGCGGCAAGCTGCTGTGGACCTTCTACACCATCCCCGAGAAAGGCCACGAGGGCGTGTGGGCGCCGAACGACGCGACCGGCCGCAACATGAAGCGCGACATCGGCAAGGAGAAGGCCGCGTTCGCGAAAGACAGCGCCTTCTACCAGACGCTCGGCGGCGGCGTATGGATGAACCCCTCGATCGACCTGAAGGCGCGCACCTTGTGGTTCGTCGTCGGCAACCCTTCGCCCGACCTCTACGGCGACGAGCGCCCGGGTGACAACCTGTACACCGACTCGCTGGTGGCGATCGACCTCGACAAGGGGACGTACAAGTGCCACTTCCAGTACGTGGCGCACGACGTCTGGGACCTCGACGCGGTGAGCCCGCCGATCCTCGTCGACGTGAAGGACAAGGGCGGCAAGACGATTCCCGGCGTGATCCACGGCGGCAAGACCGGCCACGTGTACGTGCACGACCGCAAGGACTGCTCGCTGATTCGCTTCTCGGAGGCGATGGTGCCGCAGGAGAACATGTGGGTCCTGCCCACCGCCGAGGGCGCACGCATGCTGCCGGGCGCCAACGGCGGCGTCGAGTGGTCGCCGATGGCGTTCGATCCGAAGAACCGGCTCGCCATCGCGCTCAACCTGCACCAGCCGATGACTTACCACGTCGAGGCGGCCAAGTATCCCGGCGGCTCGAAGCTCTGGCTCGGCGGCGCGTTCAAGGTCATCCCGGCCGAGAAGCAGTGGGGACGCGTGGCGGCGGTGAACATCGACACCGGCAAGCTGGCCTGGAAGCACGACACCGCGCAGCCGCTGATCGGCGGCGGGCTCGCCACGGCAGGCGGCCTGTTCTTCTTCGGCGAAGGCAACGGCAGCTTCAACGCGCTCGAGTCCGCCACCGGCAAGAAGCTCTGGAGCTTCAACTGCGGCGCCGGTGCGAATGCGATGCCCGTGTCGTACACGATCGGCAACCGCCAGTACATCGCGATGGGCTGCGGCGGCAACACCCAGCTCGACTTCAAGCGCGGGAACAGCGTGTTCGTGTTTTCGGTAAACTGACCGCGTGCGTGTTGCGGAGAAAGGCCGCCTGCGGGCGGCCTTTTTGTTGTTTCCAATATTCTGCTTTGCTCTCTGCGCGGGACCCGTGGCGGCACAGAATGTCGAAGCGGGCGCAAAGAAGGCGGAAGTCTGCTTCGCCTGCCACGGGCCGAACGGTAGTTCCGCCGACGGCAAATTCCCGATCCTCGCAGGACAAACCTCGCGCTACCTCTACCTGCAGATCAAGGACTTCAAGGAAGGCCGGCGCAGCGAGCCGACGATGGAGCCCTTCGTCAAGGACCTGAGCCGGGACGACATGTTCGATCTCGCGGCATTCTTCGCCGCGCAGCGTCCGCGCCTCCCGGACTTCAAGGTCGACGAAGAGCGCGCGGCGCGCGGCAAGCGCAAAGCCGACGAGACGCTGTGCACCATGTGCCATCTCGGCGCCTACCAGGGCCAGAACGAGATCCCGCGGCTCGCGTTCCAGCATTACGACTACACCGTCAAGCAGCTCCAGGATTTCAAGGCGCGCCGGCGCACCAACGACGCGGGCAACATGACCGCCGTCGCGCGCACCCTGTCCGACGGCGATATCGAGGATCTAGGTCACTTCCTCGCGTCGCTGCGCTAACGCCGCTCCTCGACCAGACATTTTTCTTTTTCAGCACCCATCAGCGCCTCGCAGCGTCCCCTGCCCATCTGAGCCGGGCCGCTCGCGCCGGTGCCGCCAGCTGAGGCGGAGCTGCTTGCACCGGTCTGCGAAGGTGGCGTACCGCTGCTGCTCTTCGAAAAGTGCGAGCACGAAGCGCCAAAGATCAGCAGCATGGCCGCTGCCGCGGTCCCGAATACCTTAGCAATCATTGCGTTGCTCCTTTGGTCGAACATCGACTGGAGCACCGCAAGACTTATGCCCCGGCTTAGAATCCGAGCCTGGCCTGCACGCCGAGCAGGTAGCTCCGCCGCGGCGAAGGCTCGTAGTAGCGGTTATTTGCGTCGTTGACCACGACGGAGCCGACGTAATTCTTGTCCGTCACGTTATCCACGCGTACGAATTCCGAGATCGACCAGCGTGCGCTGCCTTGCAACAGGCCGAACACGAAATTGAGGGTCGCGTAGGCGTCGGCGAAGTCGGAGTTCTGGTCGTTGACCGGCACGCGCGCCTTGTAGAGCGCTTCGAGCTGCCCGTAAAAGCGCTCCTTCTGATACCGCAGCTCGCCGTAGAGCACGTTCTTCGGCACGCCGGGGAGCTGGCTGCCGGCGGCTACCGTCACCGGGACTGCGGGCGTCCCGGTCACCGTGTTGAAGCTCTCGCGGAACACCGCGTCCAGGTAGGTATAGGCGAGGCGCGCGAACCATGGCCCGGCGCCCAGGGTCTCGGCGCCGATCTCGACGCCCTCGCGGTCGGTGTGGCCGGCATTGCGGAAGGTCGAGCGACCGCCCGAAGACTGGTCGATGACGATCTCGTTCTCGGTGACGATGCGGAAGACCGCGGAGTTCACGCGCAGCCCGGCCGGCAAGATGGCCTTCACCCCCGCCTCGAGGTGGCGGCTACGGCTCGCCTCCAGCGCGAAGTTGAGTCCGGTGGCGGGCGGGTTCACATTGGCCAGCTCGGCGAAGGTCGGCGTCTCGAAGCCGCGGCCGAACGTGCCGTAGAAGGTGGTCCGTTCGTTCGGCCTGAAAAGCAGCCCCGCCACCGGCGTGGTCGCGTCGTAGGACTTCTGGCCGCTGTCGTCCGGATTGCCCGGGACGATGAAGTGATCTTCGCTGCGGAAGCGCACGTGGCTCGAGCGCACCCCGCCGTGCGCCGTCCAGCGCTCGGCGAACTTCCATTCCGCCTGCGCGTAGAGCCCGGTGCTCGCCACGGTGTCGTCCTCGTCGCGCTTGAGGGCACCCTGGACGCCGAAGTTGTTGATGAAGCCACGGCGATGCTCGGACATCTGCTCGTACTCGGCGCCGAGCGAGAACCTGATGGTCCGCGCGGGCTCGTGGAAATAGCGCACCGCCAGGCCGCCGAAAGTGCGGTCGAGGTCGACCACGCCGCCGGAATGCGTAGGGGCGGCTTGCGTAGCGAGCGGGATCGCGAGGAACTGCTGTACCGCGCGTTGGCCGCCGTAAGCCGTGGCCTGCAACCGGCTGCCGCCGAAGCCGTGGTCGAACGTGGCGCCGAATTGCTGGTGCGAGATGCTCTTGCGCGTGTCGAAGGCGATGGCGTTGGGCGTCGCCTGTCTCGGATCGGCCAGGTACTCGGCGCGCGTCAGGCCGAGCGGGTCCTGGGTGTCCGGCTGGTCGAGCGCGTTCGCCACGAGCGTCAGCGAAGACCTGTCCTGCAGGCCAATCTTGAGCTTGGCGTTCGCCTGCTCGCGCGTCGCAGCGCTGTGTTCCCGGTAGCCCTCGGTTTCGAAGTGCGAGAGCTCGCCGAGGCCGTTTAAGCGGCCCCACTGCCCGCCGAACTTCGCTGCGGCGCGCCAGCTACCGTAGCTGCCGGCACTTACGTCGCCCCAGAGGGTGGGCACGGTCGGGCCTGCCTCGGTGTCGACGCTGATGACGCCGCCCGAGGCATTGCCGTACATGCTGGAAAAGGGGCCGCGCAGCACTTCGATGCGCTCGGCCGAGCCAAGCGCGAAGGTAGCCGCCTGCCCTTGCCCATCGGGCATGCTGGCAGGAATGCCGTCGGCGATGAGCCGGATGCCGCGCACGCCGAACGTCGCGCGTGCGCCGAAGCCGCGCGACTGCACCTGCAGGTCCTGCGCATAGTTCTGCCGGTTCTGGACGAGGATGCCGGGCACGGCGCCAAGGCTCTCGGAGAGATTCACCTGCGGGCGGCCCTGCCGGATCTCCTCGTCGTAGACGCGGTCGACCGACGCCGGTATCTCCAGGCTGGGACGCGCGTTGCGCGTAGCCGTCACGACCACCGCATCCTCCTGCGCGGCTGCCGCGATCGGCAGCGCCGCCAGCGCCCCGAGCACATTCTTCTTCATTCTCCGTTAGGCTACGGGAAATCGGGCCGCGATGTTCAAAGCCTTTCTCTGTGGGCTTCTGTGTTTCGCTGGTAGCGCCGCGGCGCAGGTCGACCCTTCGCTCGTGGCGACGCTCCGCGAAGGCGGTCTGGTCCTCTACATGCGGCACACCTCGACCGACTTCAGCCAGAACGACGCCGCGATGACGAGCTACGCGGACTGCGCGCATCAGCGCAACCTCACCGACAAAGGCCGCGCCGAAGCGCGCGAGATCGGCGCCCAGCTGAAGCGCCTGGCCATCCCCGTAGGCCAGGTCCTGGCCAGTCCGTTCTGCCGCACCATGGAGACCGCGAGGCTCGTCTTCGGGCGCGCGCAGGCGATGAACGAGGTGCGCGGCGGCCCGGCGCAACCGGAGGATCCGCGCCGCTACGACCAGCTGAGGAAGCTGCTCTCCACGCCGGTCGCGAAGGGCGAAAACCGCGTCATCTCGAGCCACGGCAACCCCTTCCACGCCGTCGCCGGCCCGCCCTACCTCGCGGAAGGCGAAATCGCGGTCGTACGTCCCGAAGGTGCGATGCGCTTCAGCGTGATCGCTAGGATTCGTCCGCAGGACTGGTCAGGTCTTCGAGGCGGCGCCGGTCGCGCTTCGTGGGCCGGCCCTTGATGGCGGCCGCCGGCTCGGCGCTCCAGCGCCGAAGCTCGATGCGGCGCTCGCGCTCAGCGCGGCTCTCCGCGCTCTCTTCGTAAAGCTTCCTCGCTTCGGGAGCGGGACCGCGCCGCTCCGAAAGCCCTTTCACCCGAACCTGCCACTCGAGCTCGCCCACGCGCACCGAAACGCTGTCCTCGACTTTCACTGCGTGCGAAGGCTTGACGCGCTCCCGGTTGAGGCCGACCCGGCCCGACTCGATCGCCTGCTGCGCGAGGCTGCGCGTCTTGAAGAAGCGCGCCGCCCACAGCCACTTGTCCAGGCGCAAGCTCAGGCCTTCGCCAGCGTCCCGACAGGACAGCTCACGCCGGTGCCGCCGAGGCCGCAGTAGCCGTTCGGATTCTTTCCGAGGTACTGCTGGTGGTAGTCCTCGGCGTAATAGAACTCGGGCGCGAGGCGGACCTCGGTGGTGATCAGACCGTAGCCCTTTTTCTTCAACGCTTCCTGGAACGCTTCCTTCGACTTGAGCGCCGCCTGCAGCTGCTCCTCGCCGTACGCGTAGATGGCCGAGCGGTATTGGGTGCCGGCGTCGTTTCCCTGGCGCATGCCCTGGGTGGGGTCGTGGCCCTCCCAGAACTTCTTCAGCAGCGCCTCGTAGCTCACCGTCTTCGGGTCGAAGACGACGAGCACCGCCTCGGTGTGGTTGGTGAACCCGGTGCACACTTCCTCGTAGGTCGGGTTCGGCGTGTCGCCCCCGGCGTAGCCCACGGCGGTCGAATAGACGCCCGGCGTCTGCCAGAAGACGCGCTCGGCGCCCCAGAAACAGCCCATGCCGAACTGTGCGAGCGCCATGCCGTCGGGGAACGGCGGCACGATGCGGTTGCCGTTCACGAAATGGCGATCCGGGACGTGCATGCGCTCCTTGCGGCCGGGGAGCGTCGCTTCCTTCGGCAGCAGCTTGGTCAGCTTCTTCATGAATCCGAACATGGCGGCTCCTCAATCTAGAATAACACCGTGAGAATCTGTGTCTACGGCGCGGGTGCGGTCGGTGGTTTGATCGCCGCCCGGCTCGCGCGTTCCCGCCACGAGGTCTCGGTGCTCGCGCGCGGCGCCCATCTCGCGGCGATCCGCGCGCGGGGCCTGCGCGTGCGCGACGGCGCCGCGGGCGCGGTCGAATCGCATGCGGTGCGCGCCGAGTCCGACCCGGCGCTCCTTGGCCCGCAAGACTATGTCGTTGTCGCTGTCAAGGCCCAGAGCCTTTCCGAGGTGGCCGAAGGCATCGGCCCCTTGGTCGGCGCCGGCACCTCGATCATTACAGCCATGAACGGCGTGCCGTGGTGGTTCTTCGACCGCCTGGCGTTCGGCGGCGGAAAGCTGCGCCTCGAGACGCTCGACCCTGGCGGCAGGCTCGCGCGCGCCATGCCGACCGAGCGCATCGTGGGTTGCGTGATCCACCTCGCCGCCTCGGTGCCGGAACCCGGGCTCGTCAGCCACAACATGGGCCGCAGGCTCATCCTGGGCGAGCCCGGCGGCCGCAACGGCCTCCGGACCAAGAACATCGCCGACGCGCTGAGCGCCGCGGGCTTCGAGGTCACCGTCAGCGACTTCATCGAAAAGGAGTTCTGGGTCAAGCTCCTGGGCAACGTGAGCTTCAACCCCGTCTCGGCGCTGACCGTGAGCACCGCCGACAGCCTGATCGAGAACCGCGAGGTCAAGGCCTACATGGTGGCGATCATGCGCGAGGTGCTCGCGATCGGCCGCGCGGTCGGCGTCGACGCCGAGATCGAGCCCGAGGCCCGCGTCGACATGGCCCGCGTGCTCGGCCGGTTCAAGACCTCGATGCTGCAGGACCTGGAGGGCGGCAAGCCGCTCGAGATCGACGGGCTGCTCGCCGGCACGCTGGAGATCGCCGCCAAGGCCGGCGTCCAGGCGCCCTGCACGCAGACCCTCTTCGGTTTGATCCGCGCGCGCGCCCTGTCGACCAACCAGTATCGGCCGATGAAATGAGGAAGGTCTTCCCGCTCCTCCTCGCCATCGTCGGAGGACTTCCGCTCCATTCAATCGCGCAGTACAAGGGCCCCGCGGTCGAGGCGTGCCGGGCCTATGCGCTCAAGGACCTCCAGCGCGGCGGCGTCAGCGCCGACGCGGTGGTGCTCGAGAGCGATTCCAGCCTCAACATCGCGCGCTACAGCGGCAAGGTCGGAACCCAGCCCGTGAGCTCGATCCTCACCGGCAACGGCGCGGTGGTCTACGACGGCGCGCCGAGCGCCGAGCTCTCGTTCATCTGCCTGCTCGCCGACGAGAAACGGCCGGTGTTTTTCTCCTGGCAGGCGCGGCCGAACGCGCCGGTGCTGCCGCAGTGCGAGCGCAGCGCGAGCCTGCGGGGCAAGCAGAGCGGCTGCTTCGAGCTGCTGCTGCAGACCGCGGAGCAGGATCTCTCGCAGGTGTACGCCTATCGCTTCCAGGAGGCGAACGCGCGCGGCGAGAACAGCCTCGCCGCCTACCGCAAGGCGAACGACGAGTGGCGCGAGTACCGCGACGCCGAATGCGCCCGCCGCCGCGAGACCGCAGCGGCCGGCGCTTCGGCCGAAGCCGTGCACGCCGCCTGCATGATCGAGCTCACCCGCCGCCGCGCCCTGGACATGCGCTAGCGACGCACCGCGTGAGCACGCAGGAGCAGGCGAGAACGCTTTTTTTCGAGGCGCTGGAATGCATGGGGCGCGAGGACTACGCCGCGGCCGAAGCGAGGCTGCGCGAGGCGCATCGCCTCGTGCCCGAACGCGTTTCCGTGCTCACCAACCTCTCGGCCGCGCTGCTGCGGCAGGAGAAGATCGACGATGCGGCGAAATACGCGGAGCAGGCGCTCGCGCACGACCCGGGCAATGCGCAGGGATGGCTCAACCTGGCCGGCTGCCGGAGCGGCGCCGGCGCGCTCGCCGAGGCGCTGGAATGCTGCGAGCGCTGCGTGGCGCTCAAGCCGGACTACGCCGAAGCCTGGTCGAGCCGCGGCGCGATCTTGCTGGGTCTGTACCGGTACGCCGAAGCTCTCGCGAGCTGCGACAAGGCCATCGCGCTCCAACCCGGCCTCGCGGACGCCTGGACGAACCGCGGTGGGGTCCTCAAAGCGCTCCAGCGGTCCGACGAGGCGCTCGCGAGCTGCCGCCAGGCCACCGTCGTAAAGCCCCGCAGCTTCGAAGCGTGGTTCAGCCTCGCGGCGACGTACCACGACCTCGGGCGCTACGACGAATCGCTCGAGAGCTTCGAGAAGGCGCTCGCGCTGAAGCCACCGCCTTTCATGGCAGGCGACCTGGTGTGGGCCAGGATGCACGTGTGCAGCTGGGAGAGCTTCGAAGCGGCCTGCGAGCGGACGCTCGCGGGCATCGATGCCGGCGAAGAAGCGGCGACCCCGTTCTCCCTGCTCGCGATCGACTCCTCGCCGGCACAGCAGCGGCGCTGCGCCGAAATGAACGTGCGGAAGCTGTTTCGCGAGTCTTTCACGCCGCCCCTCGCGCCGCGCCGGCACCGGCGCATCCGGCTGGGCTACTTCTCAAGCGACTTCCACAACCACGCCACATCCCAGCTGATGGCGGGGCTCTTCGAGCTGCACGACCGCACCCGGTTCGAGCTGTTCGCGTTCTCCTTCGGTCGCCAGGTCATGGATCCGATGCGCCGGCGCGTCGAGGCGGCGTTCGAGCACTTCGTCGACGTGAGCACGAAGAGCGACGCCGACGTTGCCCGCCTCGCCCGCGAGCGCGAGCTCGATATCGCGGTCGACCTCAAGGGCCTGACCGAGCAGGCGCGCACCCGCATCTTCGCCTACCGGGCGGCGCCGCTGCAGGTGAGTTACCTGGGCTATCCCGGCACCACCGGAGCCGGCTGCATCGACTACCTCATCGCCGACCGCGTCGTGGTGCCGCCGGCGCAGCGCATGCACTATTCCGAGCGCATCGCATGGCTGCCGCATAGCTATCAGGTAAACGACTCGCGCCGGCCGATCGCGCCGCAGGCACCGAGCCGCGCGCAAGCCGGCCTGCCCGAGCACGGGTTCGTATTCTGCTGCTTCAACAGCGCCTTCAAGATCACGCCCGACGTCTTCGACGTCTGGATGGGGCTGCTGCAGAAAGCGGACGGCAGCGTGCTATGGCTGCTCGACCACAATCCAACGGCGACACGCAACTTGCGCGCGGAAGCGCAGCGGCGCGGCATCGCGCCCGAACGCCTGGTGTTTGCGCCGCGGGTGGTGCCTTCGGCCCACCTCGCCCGCCACCGGCTTGCCGATCTCTTCCTCGACACGTTCTATTGCAACGCCCACACCACCGCCGCAGACGCGCTGTGGGCCGGGCTGCCGCTGCTTACCTGCCCGGGACGAACGTTCGCGGGCCGGGTCGGCGCGAGCCTCCTGCATGCCGTCGGCTTGCCCGAGCTGGTCGCAGCGTCGAGCCAGGAGTATGAAAGCCTCGCTCTCGCCCTCGCTTCCGACGCCGAGCGTCTCGGCGCGATCCGGCAGAAGCTCGCGCGCAACATTCTCACGCAGCCGCTCTTCGACACGGCGCTCTTCGCCCGCCACATAGAAGCGGCCTACACCGCGATGCACGAGCGCGCGCTGCGGGGCCTGCCGCCGGAGGATTTCGAGGTGCCGGAATGACTTGCCGAGCTTCCGACGCTTCCTGATCCGCACCGCCGGCTCCAGGGGGCATACCAATTCAGACAAAGCGATAAGCAATCCGGGGCTCGGTCCTGCAGAATTTGCAGGTGAGGTACGCGCAAGACGTACCAAACTCTCGGGAGGAGACCCATGGAAGTTGGCAATTTTGCGGAAGTCAAGGCTGCGCTCGACCTGTACCTGGCGCAATACGACGCGACCGACAAGCTCTGGGCTTATTTCTCCTCCGTGACGCTGGCGGTAATTGGCTTCACGATAGCAAGCGAGAAGGCATCCAAGTCATTCGTGGAAGCATCGATCGTCGCCGCTGGTTACCTCGTCTTCTGCTTCGGAAACTTCCAGGCGCTGATTCTTTCGCAAAAGCAGCTGGTGCGATTCGCTGAGCTGGCGCGCGAAGTGTCCAACAATCACAAGGTCACGATGGATGTACTCACTCCATTCGCTCCACAGCGTGTGGCGTGGTTCTACTGGTTGGTGGCGGCAGCGGTAGCCCTGAGCGTCCTCGTCATTACATGGCGTCGCCGCCAACATAGCACTCCGATCACGGCGCACTAGGCGTCAACCATAAGCGAGCGGCGCGCTCGACATTTTTCAAGGGAGGATTGCATGGCAAGGAGGATCATCATCTGCTGCGACGGCACGTGGAACACGCCCGACGAACGCGACGGCGGCGTCCCCGTCCCGACCAACGTAGTGCGTATATATAACGCCGTTGCCGATCGCGACAAAAACGGCGTGGTTCAGACCAAGTACTACCATCCTGGCGTCGGCACCGGCGGTTCATGGTGGGACAAGGCAATCGGCGGCGGCACGGGACGCGGCCTCGACCGCAACATCATGAGCGCGTACCGCGAGCTCTGCGATCAGTACGAGCCTGGCGCGGACATCTTTCTCTTCGGCTTCAGCCGCGGCGCTTACACCGTCCGCAGCCTCGGCGGTCTTATTACTTGCTGCGGACTGCTCGATCCGCGTGGCTTGAAGGAGCCGGAGATCTGGAGCCGCATTAACCGCATGTTCGATTCAGGCTACCGGACCAAGAAGGAAACCCGCCGTAACTGGGATGAGCTCGACTGGAAATTCCACAACGAGCGCGACAAGAAAGTCCTGATTCACTTTCTCGGGGTGTGGGACACGGTAGGGGCGCTCGGCATCCCCGATGACATGGCGTTGTTGAATCTCCTCGACGAATTGCGCGACCATACTTTTCACGACACCGTGCTCAGCCCCACAGTTACGCATGCGCGCCATGCGGTGGCTCTGGACGAGATGCGCGCCTCTTTTCAGCCGACCCTTTGGACCGCCGTTGCCGCCAATCAGGACGTCGAGCAAGTCTGGTTTCCCGGCGTGCACTCCGACGTCGGCGGAGGCTATCGCGAGACGGGCCTGTCCGACGGCGCACTCAAGTGGATGATCGATGAATCGGCGAAATGCGGTCTCGTGTTCAACCCGCAGATGGTCGCTCAGATCGAGCCGGATGAACTCGATGTCCTGCACGATTCATGCTGCGGTGTGTTTTCTGTTCTGCCCACTCAGCCGCGCGGTGCCCCGTTGATACGGGCAGGCCGCGACGTGCATCCTTCCGCGGTAAGCCGGCACGGGAACCCCCCCATCCATCAGTGTCCCTATCGCCCGGTTCGAAACCTTGGCCCCGAACCGATGACCCTGGACATCTTCGCGGCGCAGCAGTGGAACTTCACGGGCATCTGGCTGGAGCGCGGCACTGAGTACACTTTCACCGCGTCCGGCGAGTGGATGGACAGCTCCATCAAGTGCGGACCGGATGGCACTTACCGCGATAACTTTCAAATCGGGGAAGTCGCACAAATGCTTGGTACCGCACTCGGCAAAGCCGAGGACCTTTTCAAGAAGGTGACAGGCTACCCATCGGCCGATTTTAAGTTCACCAGGCGCCATGAAAACTTTCCGTGGTTCGCGCTGATCGGCGCCGTCGCGAACGGCGAACTGGATACCAAGGGCACCTGGACGCCGCATGAGAGCTTCCTGATCGGCAGCGAGGGCCGCAGCTTTACGCCCGAAAAGTCGGGCTATTTCTATGCATACGCGAACGATGCCTGGAACACCTACGGCAACAACCGCGGCCATCTGGAGCTGACCATAAAAGCCAGGCCAAAAAGCTAGGCGCGCCTCATCCCAGTTTCGGGCGTTTCTTGAGCTCCGGCAGGATGGCGCGCTCGTAGAAGGTGACGCCCACTTTGGCGATCCGCTCGGGGCCGATGAGCTCGGCGGCACCCTCGCCGGCGCGCTTCCACGCCTTGTATTCGTCTTCGTAGGCTAGGCCCATCGAGCGGGCGATCAGGTGCATGTAGTTGTACACCGGGATCGCGCCGGCGGCGTCGAGGCCGAGGAGCTCGCGGTAGCACTGATGGAAGACCGTCACCACTGCCTCGGCGCCGGCTTCTCTTGCCGCGCGGACGGTGTTGGCGTGGATGTCCGCGAGCGCTTTCGGCAGGCCGGCGAAGGAGGCGCACATATAGCCCGGCGCAACATAGTCGGAGTCGACGACCTCGACACCCGGGATGAGGCGCAGGAGCTCGGGGACCATCCGGTTCACCGGCACGAGGTCGTTGAAGCCGGCATGGCGGTGCAGGAACACGCGCATGGGCACCGGTCGCACGAGCAGCGCAGCGAGCTCGGCGCGGCGCGCGTGGAGCAGCTCGACGAGATAGCTCATCTCGAAGCGCCGCTCGGCGGCGTGCTCCATGAAGTCGTGCATGTGCGAGTGGCACGAAGGGCACCAAGCGACGACGCGCGCGCCACGCTCGTTCAGGCGCCCCACCGTGCGGGTCGCCATGCCGCCGGCGGCGGTCTGGTTCGCGTCCTTGACGGTGCCGCAGCAGTAATCGGGTCCGCCCACCGGGTGCGGGTCGTACTTAAGGGCTCGCAGGAGGTCGATGCAGGTGTGGATGATGTCGCCATGCCGCAGCACATTGCAGCCGTACCAGAACGTGATCGGCTCTTTCACTTCGTCCATTGTTCGAGCTCTTCCTCGGTCAGCTGGAGCGCCGCAAATGCGCGCACGCGGTCGAAGTAGTCCGGGTCCTGCTGCGGCTCGATCTGCTTCGGCAGTCCGCGGCCGCCGAGCGCGGTCATGCGGGCAAGGCGCATCATCATGCGCGGATCGACCGCGTCGGGGCAGGCCGGCACGCACACGCCGCTGCGCGTGCACACCGCGATCCAGCCGAGCGCGGCGTCGCTGCCGCGCTCGCCGCGCAGCACCGCCAGCACACCGGGCACGACTTCCGTGCCATCTGCCGCGGGTGCAGCTGAATATGCCTTCATGGGACAGGCTTCGTAGCACTTCCCGCAACGGGTGCAGGCGCCGAGGATGCGCTCGACCTCCGCCGCCTCGAACGTCTTGAGGCGCGATCCGATCGAAGCTCTCGGGTCCGGCTTGGGCTTTTCCATGCTGAAGTAAACTCGGCCAGCGGATGACTCTAGCACCACAAGCGAGCCACGGGCTATGCGTCGCGCCGATGATGGACTGGACCGACCGGCATTGCCGCTACTTCCTGCGCCAGGTGTCCTCGCGCGCGAGGCTGTACACCGAGATGATCACCACCGGTGCGCTGCTCCATGGCGACGTCGAGCGGCACCTCGCTTTCAGTGCGGAAGAGCATCCGGTCGCGCTCCAGCTCGGCGGCTCGGAGCCGGCGGATCTGGCGAAGTGCGCGAAGCTCGGCGAGGCCTACGGCTACGACGAGATCAACCTCAACATCGGCTGCCCGAGCGAGCGCGTGCAGAAAGGAGCCTTTGGTGCTTGCTTGATGGCGGAGCCCGAACTGGTTTCTTCCTGCGTTAAGGCAATCAGAGAAGCAGTGCGCGTTCCGGTAACGGTGAAGCACCGCATCGGAATCAACGACATCGAAAGCTACGGCTTCGTGCGCGATTTCGTCGCCGGGGTGTCGGAAGCGGGATGCCGCACCTTCATCGTCCATGCGCGCAACGCCGTGCTGAAAGGACTCTCTCCTAAGGAAAACCGTGAGATCCCGCCACTCAAGTACGAGTACGTGTATCGGCTGAAGGCCGAGTTCCCGGCGCTCGAGTTCGTCATCAACGGCGGCATCATCAACTGGGCGGAGATCACCACGCACCTCGCCTACGTGGACGGCGTGATGCTCGGCCGCGCGGCGTACCACAACCCGTGGCTGATCGCCGACCCGGGCAAGACCCGGGCGGAGGTCGTGCGCGCGATGTACGAGTATGCGAAAGGCGTGGACTCGGTGCGGCACGTCACCCGCCACATGCTCGGCCTGTACCACGGGCACAAGAAGGCGCGGCTCTGGCGGCGGCTGCTCTCGGACGCGGATCGGCTGCGGCCCAACCGGCCGGAGCTGCTGCTCGAGGCGCTCGAGGCGGTCGAAGCGCCCGGCTACCGGGAATTCACGCCCGCCGCAACCGAGCTCACGGATCGGCCTTGATGCCGGCCCTGGCGACGAGGTCGCGCCATTTCGCGACCTCGGAAGAGATGAAGCGGCCCATCTCGTCGGGTGTGCTGGTGGTCGGCTCGGCGCCGAACTCCACGAAGCGGCCGCGCACCGCCGGGTCCGCCAGCGCGGCGAGCACCTCGCCGTTCAGCTTCTCGACGATCGCCCTCGGCGTCCCGCGCGGCGCCACGAACCCGAACCAGGCGGAAGACTCGTAGCCTTTGAGGCCGAGCTCGGCGGCGGTCGGCACGTCGGGCAGCGCCGCGAGGCGCGAGGCGTTGGCCACCGCGAGCGCGCGCACCTGCCCCGCCTTCAGCGCCGAGATCACGTTCGGCAGCAGCTGAAAGCTCACCGGCACCTCGCCCGCCACGAGGTCGCTCTGCAGCTGCGAAGTGACGCGGTAAGGCACGTGCGTCATCTTCACCCCGGCGAGCTGCTCGAAGAGCGCGCCGGCGAGGTGCTGGGAGCTGCCGTTGCCTACCGAGCCGTAGCCCACGCCGGGCTTGCGCTTCAGGTGCTCGACCAGCTCGTCGAGCGACCGGATCGGGAGCTTCGTGCTCACGACGATGACGTTCGGCAGCCTGCCGTACAGGGAGATCGGGTCGAAGTCGCGCTCGGCCTCGTAGGCGAGGCCGGGCTGCAGCACCTTGGCTACGACCAGCGGCCCGGAGGCGCCCATGAGGAGGGTGTAGCCGTCGGGCGCGGCCTTGGCCGCGGCCGCCGTGCCGACCGCGCCGCCCGCGGCCGGGCGGTTGTCGACGATGAAGCGCTGCGCGGCCGTCGTGTTCATGCGCTCGAGCACGATGCGCGCGATCACGTCGCTCGCGCTTCCGGTGGAGAACGGCACGATCACCGTGACCGGCCGGGCCGGGTAGTCCTGCGCCCATGCCGCCACGCTCGCCGCCGTGCCCGCCACTACGAGAAGAACGGCCCACAGTCGCTTCATTCGTCCACCTTTCCGGTGGCGCTGCCGAAGCGCTGCCGCATCACTTCCTCGAAAGAGAGCCGCGCCGGCATGAGAGCGCCGCCGCCGCGCACGCGATACGCCGCTGCGCGCCGCGGCGCCTCCGGCTCGCGGCCCTGGCCGAGCGCGCGCGCCTCCTCGAGCATCATGCGCCGGAACCGGACCACCGCGACGTCGGTGGGTGTGAGGTGTTCCCGCGTCCGGTCGGCGATCAGGCCCTGGCTGTCCTGTGCCAGCGCGTCCTGCTCGGCGATGCCGCGCACGCCGGTGAACGAGCGGTGCTTCTGCTCCTCGCGGTCGATGAGATAGTCGTTGGAGCGGTTGCGCAGCGGCACGTAGCCCGGCCCGAGCTCCGCGAACTGGCCGTAGCCGCCCTTCTCGAAGCGCGCGCGCTCCTCCTCCGAGAGCGGCCGCTCGGGATGCCAGGCGTAGGTGTAGATCCAGCACGCTTGGTCGTGGATCGGCACCCACGTGTAGCCCTGCAAGAACTCTCCCGGCATCGCGGAGGGGGCGACGGCATGCGTGGGCAGCATGAACTGAGTGGCCCGCCAGTAGGATTGGTCGCCGTCGGCGCGGCGCGCGCCGCCCACCGCGAAGCCGACCTCGTGCTCAAGGATGGTGAAGCGCGGCATGGGATCGTCGCGCAGCCAGCGCAGCCGGCTCTCGTCGGCGGCGGTGGCGGGGTTGGCGTAATTCGACACCGAAGGCGCGGGCATGTGGAGGAAAGAGAAGTGCGCGGTGTCGAGCGCGCCCTCCACGGACTGGGCCCAGTTGCACTCCTGCAGCCGCTTGCTCACGTAGCGGTGCCCAGGGGGCAGCACGGCGCAGTCGAGGCGCGGCAGCGCCTGGGGCATGCGCTCGCGCGGGCCGAGGTACGCCCAGACCAGCTCGCCCGCCTCGCGGGTCGGGTACGCCTTGATGGAAATCTTGCCGTGGTAGGCCGCGCCCGCCGGCACGTTCGGCATCTCGATGCAGCGGCCTTCCACGTCGTACTTCCAGCCGTGGTAGATGCAGCGCAGGCCGCCCTCCTCGTTCCTCCCGTAGAACAGGTCGGCGCAGCGGTGCGCGCACGCCGGCTCGATCAGGCCTACCCGGCCGCGCGTGTCGCGGAACGCGAGCAGTTTCTCGCCGAGGATCTCGACGCGCAACGGCGTGCCGTCGGGCTCGGGGAGCTCGCGCGAGAGCGCGACCGGCAGCCAATAGCGGCGCAGGTATTCGCCCATCGGCGTGCCGGGGCCGGTGTGGGTGAGTCGCTCGTTGTCCGCGGCCGAAAGCACTACGCACGCCCTGTTTTGAACGGTATGATGGATTTATGAGCGCAATCCCCAAGACAATCAAGCCCTCCGTTCGAGACCGCGTCAGCAAGGAAGAATGGCAGACGCGCGTCGACCTGGCCGCCGCGTACCAGCTCGCCCACCTCTACAAGTGGACCGACCTCATCTACACGCACTTCTCGGCGCGCGTGCCCGGCACCGAGGATTTCCTCATCAATCCCTACGGCATGATGTTCGACGAGATCACCGCCTCGAACCTGGTGAAAATCGACTGGGACGGCAAGATCCTCGACGATCCGCTCGGCATGGGCGTGAACGAGGCCGGGTTCGTGATCCATAGCTGCGTGCACAAGGCGCGGCCCGAGATCAACTGCGTGATCCACACCCACACGCGAGCGGGGGTGGCGGTCTCGGCGATGAAATGCGGGCTGCTTCCCATCAGCCAGCACGCGATGATGATCCAGGCCGACGTTGCCTATCACGACTACGAAGGCATCGCGCTCTACATGGAGGAGCAGGCGCGCATGGCGGCCGACCTCGGCAGGACCGCCAAGGCGATGATCCTGCGCAATCACGGCCTGCTCGCGCTCGGGCAGACGGTGCGCGAGGCCTTCGAGGTCATGTACTACCTCGACTGCGCCTGCCAGATCCAGATCGACGCCTGCTCGGCGGGCATGCACAACGTGCAGATCATGTCGGAGGCCGCGGCGCGCACCTCGACGCAGCAGTTCAACCGCCCCGACCGCCCCGCGCACCACAAGGACTGGCCGGCGCTCCTGCGGATGCTCGAGCGCCGCGGCGTCAGATACGCTGATTGATAAAGCGCGTCAGCGCGGCGAGGGTTTCGTCGGGCTGATCGCGGAACGGCGCGTGGCCGCAGCGCTCCAGCTTTAGAAGTTCGCAAGGCGCTGCGACGCGGCGCGCGGTCTCGTCGAGCTGCGCCATGGTGCCGTACTCGTCGTCGTAGCCCTGGATCGCGAGCACTGGGCAGCGCACGCCGGGCAGATAGTCGTCGCGAATGTCCCAGCGCTCGAAGTGCGGATCGAGCCAGACGTCGGCCCAGCCGTAGAAGGTTTTGCGCGCATCCCGGTGGTACCGGCCGAGCCGCACCGGCAAGTCGGTCGTTTCGAAGGTGTTCGCCGCCTTCCTGATGGAATCGATGCACACCGGCTCGATGAAGACGTGCGGCGCCATTGCGACGATACCGCGCGCCGCGTGTCCCGCGCCGGCGTGGATGAGGGCGATCGACGCGCCGTCCGAATGCCCGACCAGGATGGCGTCCTCGATGCCAAGGCGCGCGCGCAGCTCGGGCAGCACCTCCAGCGCTTCATCGTGCATGAAGCGCACTTCACGGCGCGGCTCGGCGAGCACGTCGGACTGACCGTAGCCGTAGCGGTCGTAGACGAGCGCCCGGCAGCCCGTGGCGGCGGACGCCTTCAGCGGAAAGTCGCGCCACTGCCGGATCGAGCCCAGGCCTTCGTGGAGGAAAACCAGCGTCGGCTTCGCCCGGGAGCCGCCTTCGATCCATTCGTAGCTGAGCGAGCGGCCCGCCGCTTTCACAACCGGCATGCCCGAGGTTAGCATGCGGCCCCATGAGCGCATGGCGCCGTCTTGCCTGCATCGCATTCGGCGTCGCCTTGGCCGGCGCGGCGGCCGCGCAGGATTTTCCGACGCGCCCCGTGCGCCTGATCGTGCCGATCGGTCCCGGCGGCGGCACCGACATCCTGGGACGGCACGTCGCGCAGAAGCTCGGCGAGCGTCTCAAGGGCAGCGTGGTGGTCGAGAACCGGCCCGGAGCCGGCTCGCTCGTCGGCACGGAGTACGCGGCGAAGGCCGCGCCCGACGGCTACACGCTCCTCGTCGGCGGCATCTTCAACATGGTGATGAATCCGGCACTGATGAAGTCGCTGCCCTACAACCCGGTACGCGATTTCGTGCCGCTCGGCTACGTCTCCGCCTATCCGTTCGTGCTGCTCGCGCGCAGCGACCTGCCGGCGTCGAGTCTCGCCGAGCTCGCCGACTACGCAAAGGCGAATCCCGCCAAGCTCACCTACGGCTCGGCGGGCATCGGCACGCTGCAGCACGTGTGGGGTGCGATCCTCTTCAAGAGCCTCGGCCTCGACCTGGTACACGTCCCGTTCAAGGCGGCGCCGGCCGCGCACCAGGAGATGCTCGCCGGACGCCTCGACCTGATGATCGACAACCTGTCGGCGGCGAAGGCGCACGTGCAGGCGGGAAGGCTCAAGGCGTTCGCGGTCACCGGCGCACGGCGCTCGCGCGAGCTCGAGTCGGTGCCGACGGTCAACGAGACCGGCGTCACGCGCTTCGAGGGCGAGAGCTGGTTCGCGATTTTCGCCCCGGCCGCAACCCCGGCGAGCGTGGTCGCCACGCTACGCACCGCGCTCGCCGAGGTGCTGCAGGACCGCGAGTTCGTCGAGCGCATCGAGCGCGACGGCGGGCGCGTCCTCGCCATCGCCCCTGCCGAGCAGCGCAAGTTCCTGGAGGACGAGGTCGAGCGCTGGTCCGCGCTGGTGGCGCGCTACGGCGTGAGCATCGAGTAGGTGCGCTGGACCGCCTGGCTGGTCCTCGCCGCGACGCTGCTCCTCTGGTCGGGCAACTGGATCGTGGCGCGCGCGGTGCGCGAGGCAGTGGCCCCGGGCATCGCCACCGTCGGCCGGCTGCTGATCGTGCTGGCGATTCTGCTGCCGTTCGCCTTTCCCGGCCTGAGGATGAAGCTGCCCGAGCTTCGTTCCCATGACTGGAAGATCATCGCCGCGCTCGGGTTCACCGGCGGCGGCGTGCACCTCGGCCTGCAGTGGCTCGGGCTTCACTACACCACCGCGACGAGCGGCATCCTCTACCTCTCGACGACACCGGTGTTCATCATGCTGATGTCGGTGCCGCTCGGCGAGCACGTCCGCGCCAAGCAATGGCTCGGCGTGCTGGTCTCCTTCAGCGGCGTGTTTCTCATCGCCACGCGCGGCGAGCCGGCGAAGCTCTCCTTCAATATCGGCGATCTGATGGCGCTCGCGTCCATGATGATGTGGGCCGGCTACACGGTGCTGCTGCGTCTGCGTCGCGACCCGCTCGACACGACCGAGCTTCTCGTGCTGGTGTGCCTCTTCGGGTTCGTGTTCATGACGCCGTGGGTCGCCTGGGAGCTCGTGTTCAATCCGAAGCTGCAGCTGGACGCCCACGGCTATCTGGCCGTGCTCTATTCCGCGATCGGGTCGTTCCTGCTCGCCTACACCGGGTGGAGCTACGTGGTGAAGCGCATGGGCGCGGTGCGCGCCGGGGTCACCATGCATCTCATGCCGGCGTTCGGCGTCGCGCTTTCAGCGCTCTTTCTGTCCGAGTACCCCGGCTGGTACCACTTTGCCGGCATCGCGCTGATCCTCGCCGGTGTGACGCTTTCATCGTTCAGAGCTTCATCGGCTTCCTGAAAACAGGGACGGACCACGTTTTTCTCTCTCCGCCTTCGCGGGGACGACGATTGCGCGCATTTTCAGAGTTCCCTACAGCTTCATCGGCTTCCAGTAGCCCGTGAGCTCGAGGTAACCTCTTCCCACCCAGTCGTTGTCCTTGAACGCTCTGACTGCGCCTTCCCAGTAGATCGTCCCGGTGCTCAGACGAGAATCGAGCTCCTGGTCGTCGATCAGCGGCTCGAGGCGCAGGTCGTTGAGCTGCATGGAGACCGGATACTCGACTCCGGTCCTCGGCGACTTCCACACGCGCAGCGGCTTCATCGAGATTCCAGGCGGCGCGTAGTGCGTGCCGCCGCTCCTGTCGCGCATGCGAAAGCCCATCACCGAGGCGCCGTCCAGGAGGTTGATCCCTGCCCAGTCCCAGCCCGCGGCCTCCGGCGCCATGTAGGCGCTCGACCATTCGTGGTCCAGCCACGCGGTGCCGCTCACCTGCACGCCATTCACCTTGCCCACTACGTCGAGCTGCGGCCGGCTGTAGTAGTAGCTCGCCTCCTCCGCCCGGTGTCCCTTGCGGCTGAACCCCGCCTCGCCCTGCAGCACGAGCTCGCGCGCGAACAGCGTGAGGTCGAAATCGAAGTCGCGCGCCGCAATGCGCGCCTGATAGCGCGTGCCCTCGAGCACCAGGCTCCAGTCGTCGATCCAGACGCCGGTGCGCTCGGTTTCGGCCTCCGCGAGCGAGAAGCCGGCGCGCGCCGCACGCTGGTCGTGCACCAGGCGGCCGCGCTTCGGATCGGAAAGCGCTGCGTGCGCGAACAGGATCTGGCGCGGATTGAAGCGGCTCGGGTTCGGGCTCTCCTCCTCCGGCCTCGCGCGGAAGAATGTCACCTGGAAGCCGGCAGGCTGGTCGAGCCAGCCGGTGACGTACCACCACTCGACGCGGTATTCGGGATGCGCGCCGTGGTCGCGCGGAAACTGGAGCCGGTATCCCGGCTTGACCTGTGGATAGGCCACTTTCGCCGCATGCAATCCGTTCGCGGCCAGCAGTCCCGGAAGCGTCAACAGGAAATCGCGCCGCCTCACCAGTCTTCCCGCACCGCGCGCACCGGACCCATCCCCATCGCCTCCCGGCCCGACACCACCGCCGTGACGATCGCGAGCACCACCAGCGTGGACGCCAGGGCAAGCAGCAGAAGGTACGGCGGATGCAGCTCCATGCTCCAGTTGAACGACTGCCGGTTGACGACGTAGACGAGCACCAGACTGATCGCACCGCCGGCGACCAGGCCGGCGGCCGCGCCGATCAGCGCAAGCAGCCCGCCCTCGGCCGCGAGCATGGCGCGCACCTGCGAGCGCGTGACGCCGAGGTGGCGCAGCACGCCGAATTCGCGCCGTCGCGCCAGCACGATGGCGCCGAGGCTCGACGACAGTCCGAACAGCCCCACCAGCACCGCGACCGCCTCCATCGCGTAGGTGACCGCGAAGCTGCGGTCGAAGATCCGGAGCGACACCTCGCGGATTTCTGGCGGCGACGCGAGCTCGACTTCCGTGCCTCCGGGAAGCGCGCGGATCGCCGCCATCGCCTGCGCCGCGGTCACGCCCGGGCGCAGCCAGAGGGCCGCGTCGTTCACGCGCCGCTCGCCGGTCAGCGCGACGTAGTCGGCACGCTCGATGATGATCGCGCCGTGCTGGCGCGCATAGTCGCGCACGACGCCCCCGACGGTCAGGCTCACCCGCTTCCCGTTCAAGGGCAGCTCGATCGTGTTTCCCGCGTCGAAGCCGTAGATGTCATGAGCGGCCTCGCTCACCCAGACCAGCGGCGGCTCGCCGGGCCTGCGTTGGTGCCGCCGCCCGACGACGGGAAAGACGCTCTCGGCGCGGTCTCGCGCCAGCAGCGAAAGCGCCGGGCGCGCCGGGTCGAGAACCAGGCGGCCGCTGCGCGTGAACTCGGCGCGCGCGATCTCGTGAAGCGTGCGCACCCGCTCTTCGAAGCCGGGCTCCAGATAGCCGGTATCGCCCGCGTGGGTGCTGCGCAGATAGAGCTGCGCGGGGAGCACCGCGTCGAGCCAGTCGTCCAGCGAATGGCGGAACGACGCCACCATGATCGCCATCGCCGCCATCAGCGAGAAGCTCGCGACGATCGCCGCCAGGCTCACCGCCGCCTGGCCGGGCGCGCCGCGGAGCTGCGCCACGGCGAGCGCGAATGAAGTTCTCGACGTGAACGGAATCTGCTCGAAAACCCAAGCCGAAACGCGCGGCATCAGGGCGACCGCGCCGGTCAGGAGGCAACCGATCGAGGCATAGCCGAACACCGGCAGGCCGTTCACCGGCCCGAGCTGCGAGAGCGCCGTCCCCGCCGCGAGCAACGCGAGCCCGGGCCAGGCGCGCCCCGCGCGCTGGAACATGCGCTGCTCGTCGCCCGCCTTGAGCGCGCGCGCGGGCGGCGTGCGCGCCGCATCGAGCGCCGGCAACAGCGCCCCTGCGAGCGCGACGGCAGCACCGGCAAGCACATACAGGATCGCCGGAATCGTGTGAAAGGCAAGATGCGGGGCGATCCCGCGGAACTGGCCGGCGCCGAGATCCGCGCCGGCATAGCGCAGCGCGAGAAGCGCAAAGCCGTAGCCGAGCGCGACCCCGGCGATGCCGCCCAGCACGCCCAGAACGGCGGCTTCGGCGAGGCACAGCCGCGCGAGGCCGGGCGCGGTCAGCCCGAGCACGCGCAGCAACGCGTGCTCGCCGCGACGCCGCGCCGCTTCGAGCGCCTGCGCCGAGAACACGAGGAAGCCGCCGGTGAAGAGCGCCACCATGGCGAGCACGTTCAGGTTCACGCGGTAGGCGCGCGACGGATAGCCGCTCGCCTGCTCGAGCGCATCGACGCTGGCCGCGTGGACCCCGGGCGGCAGCAGGTCCTTGATCGAATCCAGAACCTGTTCCCGGCTCGCGCCGCGCGCGAGGTGCACGTCGAGCCGGTTCAGCTCGCCCAGGCGGCCGAGGCGCCACTGCGCCGTCGAGATGTCGGTGAGCGCGGCGAACCCCTTGAGCTCGGCGACGCCCGCGACCGCGAGCTCGATCGTGTGTTGCCCCACCACGAGGCGCAGCGGCTGCTCGCCGAGGGCGGCAGCGGCAGAGGGCGAAAGCAGCACCTTGTCGGGCGCGAGCAGCTCCGGATGGCCTTCGCGCAGCGCGTCGACGCCGATCACGCGGATGGTCCGTCCGTCGCTGCCCGCGATGCCGGCTTCGAGCTCGAGCGCCGGATTGACCCACGCGACGCCCGGAAGCCGCGCGACCCGCGGGAAAAGGGTTTCGGAAAAGCCGCTGCGCGCGCCGCGCACCTGCAGGTCGGCCTCGCCCGCCACCGCCCGCACCGAGGCCGCGAGATCCTCCACGGCGGCGCGGTTCACGAGGTGCACGCCGTAGCCGAGCGCCACGCCGAGCGCGATGCCGGCGAGCGAAAGCGCGGCGCGGCCGCGCGCGCGGCGCCGGGCGAGCAGCCGGAGGAGGCGCAACATGCGGACTACTATACTGGTACTAACTAGGCGTTCAGAGGCGGCAGACCCTCGCCCTCGGCAGGTTCGTCGTCGTCGCGCGCGATCGCAGCGTCCTCCCGCGCGAGGAGCGCCTCCAGGCGCGCGATGTGGCGCTGCTCGTCGGCGGACATCTCGGCCGCGAATGCGCGCACCGCGTCGGCGCGCGCATTGGCGGCCACGTCGTTGTAGAAGGACTGCGTGCGCCGCTCGAAGCCGAGCGCGATCGCGAGCGCATCGGCAACGCTCCGCGGCGTCGCGCCGACGCTCACCGCCTCGCCGCCGAAATACCAGCCGAGCTCCCAGCCGGCGAGCTCCGGAAGCGCTCGCCCGGCCGTGCCGAGCGCGATGACCTCGTATTGCTCGCGCTCCTCGCGCCCGAGCTTCTCGAACTCGGCAGCGAGCGCGCTCGCGCCGTGGCCGCGAAGGAAGCGCTCCAGCTCGGCATAGCACCGCGCCGCTTCGCGCTCGAGCACGAGGGAGTACGAAAACAGCTCCGGCAGATTTCTTGGCAGCAGACGCGCGCCCATGGTGCGACTCCTTGCGCCAAGAATGTACGGGGCACAGGTTACGTGCGGCTGCGGCGGCGCCGCGGCGCTTATGAGTCAAATATCCTAAGCACCTGCCCCGGGCCGTCGTCGTGGCGCGACGAATAGTTCGCGCCGTCGAACACCTGTAGCCCGTTCACCCACACGCCGTGCACCCCGGTGGGAGTCCGCACCATGCGCCTGCCCCCGCCCGGCAGGTCGCGCTTCTTCTGCAGCCCCGAGACGCCGACCGTAGCTGGATCGAACAGCACGAAGTCGGCCCAGTTGCCGGGCTCGATCGAGCCGCGCCGCGGGATGCGGTAGCGCCGGGCCGGATCGCTCGTCAGCCGCCGTACGCCCTCCTCCAGGCTGAAGGTGGCAGTCTCGCGCACCCAGTGCGCGAGGAAGTGCAGCCCGAACCCGGCATCGCAGAAGTAGATGAGATGCGCGCCGGCATCGGAGAGCGCGACCACGCCGGCCGGATGCTTGAGCAGCGGGGCGACGCCCGCGTCGTCGTTCTGGTAGAGCTTGGCTACGAGCTGCGTATCGAGCGGCAGGTCGAGCACGTAGTCGAGGGAATCCTTTTCGGCTTTCGCGGCGAGGACGGGAATGGAAATGCCATCCTGCTCGACCTGCGACCAGTCGCCCGAGAAGAGGATCCCGCTTGCCGGACTGCGCAGGTTCTGGCGGAAGCGCTGACGGAACGCCGTATCGCGGTAGATGCCCGCCCGCGCCTCCGGCGGCGCCGCCTTGACCGCGTCGAACGCGTCGTGCGAGTAGAGGATATAGGGCTCGCGCAGCGTGAAATCGAACGACAGCGGCTGGCAGCTCGTATGGATGCCGACCTCGTGGCCGCGCGCCGTGGCCTGCGCGCAGCGCTCGTAGTACTGCAGCGCGCGGCCCGGATCGGCGCGGTTGAACATGGTGAGCACCGTCACCATGAACGCCGGGCGTCCGGTCGCGGCGGCGATCGACTCCATGAACTCGGGCGTGCCGCGCGGCCCGGTGGCCATCACGAAGATCCCTTTGCGCGCCTCCCCCAGGACACCGGCCAAAGCCTTCAGCTCCTCGTCCGAGGCGATGGTCGAGGGCATCGGCTTTCCGCCCCAGCCGCTGTGGTTGGGCGAGAACGACGAGGCGAAGCCGGCGGCGCCGGCGCGCATCGCCTCGCGCACCATCGTCTGCATCGCCGCAAGCTCGTCGGGCGTAGGCCGGGACCGCGTCGAGGCCTCCTCGCCCATGACCGCGGTGCGGATCGTCGAATGACCGGCCAGCACGCCGACGTTCGCATACGGCCGAACCCGCTCCAGCGCGTCGAGGTACTCGCCGAAGGTCTCGAAATTCCAGCGCGTGCCCTGGAGCAGCGCTTCGAGGTCCATGCCCTCGACCACGGAGAGGTTCTTTACCATGGTCTCGCGCAGGCCCGTGGGGCACGGCGCGATGCCGAAACCGCAGTTGCCCAGGATCGCGGTGGTCACGCCGAGCGACACCGAAGGCGACAGGGTCGGGTCCCAGGTGACCTGCGCGTCGTAGTGCGTGTGCACGTCGACGATGCCGGGCATCAGCGCGAGGCCGCCGCAATCGACGCTCTGCCGGGCGGCGAAATCGATTGTTCCGATCTGGACGATCTTTCCTTGCAAGATCCCGACATCGCCGCGGAAAGCGGGTCGGCCGGTGCCGTCGACGATCGACGCGCCCCGGATCAGAAGGTCGAGCATGCGCCTACAATACGGCATGAAGTTGGCCGTCGCCATCCCGACTTTCGTGCTCGCTGGTTTGACGCTCTTTGGGAACGGCTTTGCAGCTGAAAGCGGCGAGGCGATTTACCGCGACAAATGCGCCCTGTGCCACGACGCCGGGACCGACAAGGCGCCGCGCATCGGCGCGCCCGAAGACTGGAAAGCGCGCTTCGCGAAGGGACGTGAAGGCCTGCTGCGTTCGGCGATCAAGGGCGTGCCCGGCACCGCCATGGCCGCCAAGGGCGGCTTCTTCCAGCTACCCGACGCCGAGGTCGCCGGGGCGGTCGACTACATGCTCGCCCGGGCCGGATTCAATCCCGAAGACGCCGCCATGGCGCGCGATGTCCGTGAGGCGCTGGAACGCGCGCACATTCTCGGCGTGCGCGTCGAATGCACCGACGGCGCGGTCGTGCTCACCGGCGTGGCTGAAGACCCCGACGCGGTGCGCACGGCGGTGGCCGCCGCGCGCGCCGTGCCGGGCGTGCGCGAGGTCGAGAACCGCGTGTCGCCGGCGGCGGTATTCGAGTGAGTCCGATCCGCTCGGAATAGCCTGAAGCCGTCGTCCCCGCGAAGGCGGGGACCCGTTTAAGGCCAAAAACAGGGACGGACCACGTTTTCTCCGGTTCCCCGAACACCGCCCGTGGCTGTGAGAGAAAACGTGGTCCGTCCCTGAATTACGCCTGATTGGATCCCCGCCTTCGCGGGGATGACCGTTGCGCCGCTTTTCAGAGCTTCCTATGGACCGCCACCACACCGTCGAGCCGATCCCACCTCCCAGGCTGGTGGGCTGGTGATAAGATTTTCCGCCCCCAAGGGAGGAGGTCCCCGCATGAAAACCATGCTGCTCGCCGCTTTTTCGCTCGCCGCCACCAACGCGTTCGCCCAGGCCGCTTTTCCGCCGCCGCCGCCGAAGGTCAGCCCCGCCGCCGGGGTGATCGACATGCACGTCCATTCGCACCCGGATGTATTCGGCCGCAACATGGACGACATCGACATCGCGCAGCTCGCCAAAGCGAAGGGCATGCGCGGCATCCTTCTCAAGAACCACATCAGCGAGACGGCGAGTCGCGCCGCGCTGGTGATGAAGGTGGTGCCGGGAATCGAAGTCTTCGGCGGCGTCGTGCTCAACCGCGCCGTGGGCGGCATCAACCCGGACGCGGTCGAATGGATGCACCGCATCTACGGCAGCCGCGGCAAGGTGGTGTGGCTGCCGACCTTCGAGTCCGACAAGCACGTCAAGACCTTCGGCAAGCCGACCGACAAGGGGCTCGTGGTGGCGCCCAACGGCCAGGTCACGCCCGAGATGGAGGCGATCCTCAAGATCATCGCGCGCGAGAACTTGCTCCTCGCAACCGGGCACGTGCATCCGGAAGAAGTCATCGCCGTGGTGCGCAAGGGCCGCGAGCTCGGCGTGAAGAACATGATCGTGACCCACGCCCTCACCAACGTGCCGGGCCTGACGATGGCCCAGGCCAAACAGGTCGCCGACATGGGGGCGGTGATCGAGATCTGCTTCCTCCAGTTTCTCGCCGGACCCAATGCGCCGCTGCCCTTCCTCACGCACTGGACTCAGGTGAATGCCAAAAATGTCGCACAGGCGGTGAAGGAGATCGGCGCCAGGAGCGTGGTGGTCTCGACCGACCTCGGGCAATCCGGAAATATGACGCATCCCGACGGCGTCGAGAGCGCGATCGCGGCGATGAAGAAGGAAGGCATCTCCGACGCCGACATCGACCTGATGATGCGCAAGAACCCCGCGCGCCTGCTCGGTTTGTAGTTTTTTCAGTTTTTCGCGGAACTGCTCGGCCGCTGCCCACGGCTGCCGAGCTTTTTTGCGCGCGCGGCCGTAGAATCCGGGCAAACCATAATCAGGCTGCACGGAAATTCGGTGGACCTGAAAACGCTGGGCCGGTATCAGATCGTGGGCGAGCTGGGGCGAGGGGCGATGGGCGCCGTGTTCCGCGCGCTCGACCCGCTCATCGACCGCGAAGTCGCCATCAAGACGCTGCTGCCGGATCTGCCGCGCGAGGTCCTGGAAGAGGTGCGCGAGCGCTTCATCCGCGAGGCGCGCTCGGCGGGCCGCCTGTCGCATCCGAACATCGTCACCATCTTCGACGTCGGCGAGCAGGACGGCATCGCCTACATCGCGATGGAGCTGCTCAAGGGCCACTCCCTGCTCGAGGTGCTCAAGCACCCGCAGCGGCTCGCCTTCGCCACCATCGCGAACGTCATCGCGCAGGTGGCCGACGCGCTCGACATGGCGCAGCAGCACAACATCGTCCACCGCGACGTGAAGCCGGCGAACATCATGGTCGATAACGCCGGCCGCGTGAAGCTCACCGATTTCGGCGTCGCCTACGTGCCCGCCTCGACCATCACCGGCAACGGCACGGCGCTCGGCTCGCCGCGCTACATGTCGCCCGAGCAGGTGACGGGCGCGCCGATCGATCCCCGCTCCGACATCTTCTCGCTCGGCGTGGTGCTCTACGAGCTCCTGACCAAGCGCACCCCGTTCGAGCACGAAGGCGACACCACCATCTTTGCGCTCATGAACCGCATCGCCAGCACGCCGCACCCGGCGGTGCGCGAGGTCGACCCGAGCGTGCCGGCGCCCTTCGAGCACATCGTCGACCGCGCCCTGGCGAAGAAGCCCGCCGAGCGCTATCCGCGCGCCGGCGAGATGGCGCGCGAGCTGCGCGACTTCCGCAACGTCCAGCCGCGCTCGACCCCGGCGCGCCTCGCGCTCGCCGGCGAGCCCTCGGGCGGGCCTTCGACCGGCGTGCGCGTCGACGCGGTGCGCTCGCAGCTGATCAACGACCTCGACAAGTTCGTCGAGCAGTACGACCGCGAGGAGAAGGACCGCCTGCAGCAGGAGGAGGCCCAGCAGCGCAAGAAAGAAGAGCAGATGCGCCGCTGGGGCGAGGAGCAGGCGCGCGAGCGCGAGGCTTTCGAGCGCGCGCGCCAGAATCCGGCGGCCGTCGCGGGCGGCGAGCTCGAGGCGGCGATGCGCGCCGCCCTGCAGAGCCTCACCGGCCTGGCGCAGCAGCTCAACTCGGTGCGCCCCGGCACCGCGCGCCCCTACGAGTTCATGTACCTCGGAAGGCTGCCCAAGGTGTCGATCTCGGAGGCCGCGGTCGAGAGCCAGCCGCGCACGCTCCAGGGACAGACCCTGACCGAGCGCATTCTGATGCGCTTTCGCATCACGCCCAAGCCGGCCGCCACGGTGACGCTCGTCGGCGAGGACATCGAGCGCTGCGAGCAGTACCTGAAGCTCCTCAAGGTCCCGTATACCCAGCGCGTGCTGCCGAAGAACAGCGCCGGCAAGGCGATCCGCGCCGAGATCAGCGTCACCGGCTCGCTGCCGTGCGAGATCGACATGAAGCCCGACTACGCCGCGAACAAGGTCGCGGTGGAGCTCACCAACGTGCGCCGCCTCGGGCGCGTGGTGTACCACCTCGCGCCACGCTCCTTCAGCGAGGCGGTGGGCCACCTCGCCCACTACCTCCTCGGCGGCGACGACGACTTCGAGACCGTCGCCCGCGCGGGCTAACCCCTCAGCGCACCGCGCGCGCCTCGATCAGCTCCCTGAGCGCCACCGGCACGAAGCCGCGCAGGCTCGCCGCCCAGCGCGCTTCGTTGCGCTGCCAAAGGACGCCGAGCCAGATGATGCCCAAGCCCACCGCGGAGAGCGCGAACGGGAACACGAGGCTGTCCTTGAACAGGCTCCAGGAGAGGTGCCCGAGGTAGCCGGCGATGCCCAGGCCGCCGAAGACCGCGAACACGCGCCTGCCGAGGATCGCGCCGATCAGCACCATCGCCACGTTGATGCCGCAGTAGGCGGCCTTGCCGAGCTCGCTGCCCGAGTTCATGGCCGACAGGCCGCACCAGAACGTGAGCACGCCGAAGAGGTAGAGCCAGAAGGCGTAGTCACGCGAGAAGCGCGAGCGCAGGTCGACCCAGAACGCGAGCAGGATCATGACGAGGCCGAACCAGACCGACACCGCCTTGCGCAACTCCCAGTCCCAGTAGTCCGCGCCGAAGAGCATCGGCACGATGTCCATGCTCATGTACCAGAGCGTCACCGCGATCGGCATCAGCATGAACGGGAAGCGGTAGCGCCAGAGCAGCGCCGCGCCGAAGGCGAACGTGGCGAGCTCCATCATGATCCAGCGGCCGTCGATGTACTTGTGGTAGTCGCGGTACGGCTTGTCCTCGCCCCAGTAGCCGAGCGCCATCTGCGCGGCGAAGATCGCCAGCGGCACCATCGCCACCGCCAGGGTCGCCATGATTCCGGCGGGCACCGGCAGGCGCTTCTGCTCGAGGAACCAGTGCGTGAGAAGCAGCGCCAGCAGCCCGTAGAGGAGCGCCGTGGCGAATCCGCCCCAGCCGCCGAGCGCGTTCCAGCCGAGCGTCATGAACAGCGTCATGGCGCCGATGGCGATCATGCCGCCGAGGTAGTACAGGACGTGGACGAAGCTGAAGCGGGGCGTGTCGCCGGCGGCCAGAAACTCGACCAGCCGGTCGGCCTGGTGGCCCGTAAGAATCCCCTTCTTCACTGCAGGCTCGAGATCTTTACGTCTCATTTCGCCTCCCGAATCAATGGGGTCAGATCAACATTATCCCTTCCGCCACCCGAGGTCCGCGCGGGAATAATGTTGATCTGACCGCATTTACTTATTCGGGCTTGATCTTCGCCTCACGGATCACCTTGCCCCACTTCTCGTTCTCGGTGCGGATGAACGCCGCGAACTCCTCGGGGGTATCGGCCGCGACGTAGGAGCCGGTGGCCAGCACCTGGCTTTTCACGTCGGGCGCGTTGTAGGCGCGCACGAGCTCGCGATGCAGGATGTCGATCGTCGGCCGCGGCGTGCCGGCGGGCACGAAGATCCCGTTCCAGGCCAGCGCTTCCATGCCGGGCAGCCCCGCCTCCGCCGCCGTCGGCACGTCGGGCAGCACGTTGATGCGCGCGGGCCCAAGCACCGCGAGCGCGCGCAGCTTGCCGGATTTCACCGCGCTGACCACGACCTGCGGCACCGGGAACGCGGTCACGACCTGCCCGCCGACGAGGTCGGTGAGCTCGGCGTTCACCGCCTTGTAGGGCACCTCGAGGATCTCGGCGCCGGTCTCGGTCTTGATCCATTCGCCGACGAGCTGGGCGATGCTGCCCGGCCCGTGCGAGGCGTAGGTCATGGCGCCGCGCCTCTGCTTCGCGAGCTGGATGTAGTCGACGAGCGAGCGCACCTGCAGCGACGGATTCACCACGACGAGCAGCGGCGTCATGGTGAAGCGCGACACCGGCAGGAGCTCCTGGTTGAGCCGGCAGCAGGGATCGGGCTTGAGCACGTCGCCGATCGCGTTGTTGATGAGGGCGAGGAGCAGCGTGTGGCCGTCGGGCGGCGACTTCGCCGCCTCTCGCGCGGCGATCAGCCCGGCGCCGCCCGGGCGATTCTCGACGATCACCGGCTGGCCGAAGGCCTCGGAGAGTTTGGTCGAGATCTGCCGTGCGCGGATGTCGGGCGAGCTCCCCGCCGGGCTGGGCACCAGGATCCGCATGGGCCGAACGGGAAACGCCTCCGGCTTTGACGGAAACCCTTGCGCCAGGCCGGGCGCGGCCAGCGCCCACTGTAAAATGATGAATGCCGTCAATTTCTTGAGCATGGAGCGCGCACCCTCCTCGTCGAACTTCATCCGCCAGGTGATCGAGGCCGACCTCGCCTCGGGCAAGCACAAGGGCATTGTCACCCGATTTCCGCCCGAGCCGAACGGGTATCTCCATTTCGGCCACGCCAAGTCGATCGTCCTCAACTTCGGCCTGCCGCAGCAGTACGGCGGCCATTGCAACCTGCGCTTCGACGACACCAACCCCGAGAAGGAGGAGCAGGAGTACGTCGACTCGATCATCGACGCCGTGCGCTGGCTCGGCTCCGACTACGGCCCCAAGCCGCTCTACGCGAGCGACTATTTCGGCTTCATGTACCGGGCGGCCGAGCACCTGGTCGAGCGCGGCCTCGCCTACGTCGACAGCCAGAGCGCCGAGGAGATCCGCGCCAACCGCGGCACGCTCACCGAGCCGGGCCGGAACTCGCCTTACCGCAACAGGACTCCCGAAGAAAATCTTGTTCTCTTCCACAAGATGCGTGAAGGCGGCTTCGCGGACGGCGCCCACGTGCTGCGCGCGAAGATCGACATGGCCTCGCCCAACATCAACCTGCGCGACCCGGTGCTCTACCGCATCAAGCACGCCGGGCACCACCGCACCGGCGACGCCTGGCCGATCTACCCGATGTACACGTATGCCCACCCGATCGAGGACGCGGTCGAGCGCGTGACCCACTCCCTTTGCACGCTCGAGTTCGAGGACCAGCGGCCGTTCTACGACTGGCTGCTCGAGCGGCTCGCCGAAGGCGGGCTGCTGCCGCGGCCGCTGCCGCAGCAGATCGAGTTCGCGCGGCTCAACCTCACCAACGTGGTCCTGTCCAAGCGCAAGCTGATCCAGCTCGTCGAGGAAGGCCATGTCTCGGGCTGGGACGATCCGCGCATGCCCACCCTCGCGGGCGCCCGGCGCCGCGGCTACACCGCCGAGGGCTTCCACCGCTTCGCCGAGAGGATCGGCGTATCGAAGGCGAACCAGCTGATCGATTTCGGCGTGCTCGAGGAGTCGATGCGCGAGCACCTGAACGAGGTCGCGCCGCGGCGCATGGCGGTGCTCGACCCGCTGAAGCTCGTGATCGACAATTTCCCCGCCGGGCGGGAAGAGCTGGCGTCGGTCCCGAACCACCCGCAGAAGCCCGACTGGGGCAAGCGCGAGGTGCCTTTCTCGCGCGAGCTCTGGATCGAGCGCGACGATTTCACGCTCGAGCCGCCGAAGGGCTACTTCCGGCTCTATCCCGGCAACGAGGTGCGGCTGCGCTTCGGCTACGTGGTCAAGTGCACCGGCATCGACAACGGCGTGGTCCACTGTACCTACCACCCCGACTCGAAGTCCGGCACCCCCGGTGCCGACAAGTACAAGGTGAAAGGCAACATCCACTGGGTGAGCGTGCGCCATGCGCACGCGTCGACGGTCCATCTCTACGATCGGCTGTTTCGGGTGCCCAACCCGGGCGCCGAGCGCGACTTCATCGAGGACCTCAACCCGGATTCGATGAAAAGCGTCACCGCGCAGCTCGAGCCGAGCCTCGCCGCCGCGAAGCCCGGCGAAAGCCTGCAGTTCGAGCGCCACGGCTACTTCGTGCGCGATGCGGGCGGCGGCGCGTTCAACCGCACCGTGACGCTCAGGGACTCCTGGTCGAAGTCCTGAAATGGAAACGGGGCGCATTGCGCCCCGCCCGTTCTTCCAGTCTTGAACCTGTTGTTACTGCGGTTTCGGATTGTCCGCCGTCGCCGTCGAGCCGGTGCTGGCTTCGGGCGCGCGGCGCTTCGCTTCGGCGGCTTCCTTCTTGACCGCCTCCGGCGCCTTGCTCACCTTCTCCTTCACCGTGTGGGCGTCGACCTTCGCCATCAGCTTGAGATATTCCGCGCGGGTGAGGACGCCGTCGTTGTTCGAGTCGGCTTCCTTCCAGCGCGAGAGCAGCTCCTTGTTGCCCTTCGCCTCGGCGCGCGTCAGCTTGCCGTCGGCGTTCTTGTCCATGTCGTTGAAGCCCTTGTGGTGCTTGTTGTCGTTGTCGGCCGCAAAGGCGGCGCCGCAGGCAAGCGCCATGGCCGCTGCTGCGAGTACGGTTTTTGCAAATCTCATGACGTCTCCTATAGCGTGTCGGACAGCGCAGATATTGCGTGTCCAAGGCATCTGCAGCAATAATCTTGCCCGGATCAGCGCGTTGTCCGAACGGACTATCCCGCCGCCGAAGGAACAAGCAATGGCCAGCGGCCCTCAAGCGAAGTGGAAACACGACGGCGTGCGCGTCGTGCATTCGAACGAGCTCGACATCAACACGCCCCAGACCCCGGGCATGAACCGCGCCGCCGCGATCACGCACGCCCGCGCCGGCGCCGAGAAGCTCTGGGCCGGCACGGTCGTGATCCATCCCAAGGCCAAGACCGGAGCGCACCATCACGGCCCGGTGGAAAGCGTCATCTACGTCGTGAGCGGAAAAGCGCGCATGCGCTGGGGCGAGAAGCTCGAGTTCATGGCCGAAGCGGGCCCGGGCGACTTCATCTACGTGCCGCCCTACGTGCCGCACCAGGAGATCAACGCGAGCGACACCGAGCCGCTCTCGTGCGTGCTCTGCCGCAGCGGCCAGGAGCCGGTGGTGGTGAACCTCGACATCCCGGCGATCGAGAAGCCCGAGGAAGTGCACTGGGTCGACAACATCCATCCGGCGCCGAAGAAATGAACCGCAACCCGGCCGACATCGGTGGCGAAGCCGCCGGCCCGATCGACACCGTCGACCACGGCATGAAGTTCTGGGAGAAGCAGGCGAACGCGCTGCGCAACACGCTCACCAGCGGCAAGGTCGTGCGCCTGGACGAGCTGCGCCGCGCCGCCGAGGAGCTCGGCGACCGCTATTACCGCCTGGGCTACTTCGAGCGCACCACCGAGGCGATGCGCAATCTGCTCCTCGAGAAGGGCTTGTTCACGCAGAGCGAGCTGGAGGGAAAACTCGAGGAGGTCCGCCGGCGCTATGGCTCCTAGCGCCTACACGCCGGCGCCGGAGAGGCGCTTCAACGTCGGCGACCGCGTGCGCGTGAAGAGCGCGCACCCGCCCGGCCATCGCCGCACGCCCGCCTATGTCCGCGGCAAGCCAGGCGAGATCGAGCGCGTCTGCGGGCGCTTCCCCAACCCCGAGGAGCTCGCCTACGGCTTCGACGGGGAGCCGCGCCGCGTGCTCTACCGGGTGCGCTTCAGGCAGAAGGACGTGTGGCCCGGCTACGCTTCGCCGAGCGAGGATTTCATCGAATTGGAACTCTACGAGCACTGGCTGGAACCGGCATGAGCCACGACCACCGGCACGACCGGGCGAAGGACGAGGGGCCGCCGAGCGAGCACGAGATCCTGAGCCGCGCGCTCCAGGAGCTGCTGGAGGAAAAAGGCGTCCTCACCGCCGAGCAGGTGCGCAGGCGGATGGAGCTGTTCGAGGCGGAGTTTCCGCAGCGCGGCTCGCGCGTCATCGCGCACGCCTGGGCGGACCCCGCCTTCAGGAAGCGCCTGCTGGCCGACGGCAAGGCGGCGTGCGCCGAATGGGGCCTCGACCTCGAGGCCGACCGCCTGATCGCGGTGGAGAACACGCCGCGGGTCCACAACGTCATCGTGTGCACGCTGTGCTCGTGCTACCCGCGCGCGCTCCTCGGCATGCCGCCGACCTGGTACAAGAGCGAGAACTACCGCCGCCGCGTGGTGCGCGAGCCGCGCGCCGTGCTGAGGGAGTTCGGCACCGTCATCGCCGACGACGTCTCGATCCGCGTGCACGACTCGAACGCCGACATGCGCTACGTGGTCGTGCCGATGCGGCCGAAGGGCACCGAGGGCTGGGACGAGGAGCAGCTCGCCTCGATCCTCACGCGCGATACGCTGGTCGGCGTCGCGCTACCCAAGGTTTGAGCCGGGCGGCCAACTTCTCCGGCCACGCGCCGACCCTCGAGACGAGCTGCTTCACCCCGTCGCGCAGCGCCGAGCGGCCGACCGGGACCGGCGCCACGCCCCAGCGCCGCAGCCGGGCGTTCAGCCGGTGGGCGTGCCAGGTCCGCATCGAAGCGCGCGTGTTGAAGGTGATGCTGAAGGAGATCGAGACCTCGGGGCCGTTCTGCACCCAGTGCGGCGCGGCGAACGGGATGTGAAGCGCCTGGCCCGGCGTGAGGTTGAACTCGCGCGCCCTTGCCTGGAACTCCTCGCGCCAGGTGAGGTTGCGGTGCGCGCCGCCCAAGAAGCGCTCGAGCTCGGGCTCCGACACCACCTGCCGGTCGGCGCGGTCGAACACGCTGATGGTCTTGGTCCCGCGGATCTGGAGCAGGAAGTTCTCCTCCGGGTCCATGTGGTAGGGCGTGATCGCGCCGGGCGACGACACGAAGATGAAGGCATGGGGCTCGCGCATGCCCGCGGTGAGCCGGGCCGAGGTGCCGCGGACCCCGGCGAGGCAATGGTCGAGCAGCAGGCGGTAGGACGGATCGTGCTCGACGTGCTTCAGCACCAGCCAGGAGCGGCATTCGGCGATGCGGCGGATGGTCTCTTCGGGCGAGAGCCCGTTGCGCGGAGTGCGCGCGGGGTCGAGCCCGACCGGCACTTCGCCCGCGTTGTACTCGACCTGCGACGCCGGCAGCCGCTTCGCCAGCTCGACCAGGCAGGGAAGCGTGAGCAGCGTGTGGCGCGCCAGCCGATGCGGCACCAGGAAAGGTGTCCGGGCGAAGTGCGTGTTGAAGCTATCCCGATCGATCGCGAGGCTCATCTTCAGCTCCGAAGGGTGGCAGCGGCGGGCAGGCGCCGCAGGGTGCGCGACATCCAGTGCAGCAGCGGCAGCGACGAAACCATGAGCTCGCCCGCCGCGCGGCCGGTGGTCGTAACGAGGTCGGCGAGCCCGCGCCGGTCGAGCCACAGGCGGTTGATCATGAAGTGGTCGGGGTCGGCGCAGGAATCCATCCAGCGCAGCTCGGGCCGGGCATGGAACCGGCGGACGTTCTCGAGCTCGAGCAGCGTGCCGGGCGAGAACTTGGCGTAATCCTCGTCGTAGGCGATCTTGAAGGCGAACGAGCCCTCGCCGCTCAGGAAATTGCACTTCAGTGCGATCCAGCGTCCGGCCAGCCTCAGGCCGAGCATCATGAGGCGCCCGCGACGCGCCGCGGCGCGCGTCGCGCGCGTGAAGAAGAGCCGGCCCGCGTCGGTCGACCCCAGCGCGCTTGCGTTGCGCCCTTTCCAGCCGCGCGCCTCAAGCTCCATGAAATCCGCGATCCATTGCTCGGCTTCGGCGGCCTCCTGGAGCTCGCCATATTCCAGCTTGCCCGCGTCTGCGAGCCGCCGCTCGAGGCGCTGCAATTCCTTCGCGCCCTTGCGCGACAAGGCTTCGACCAGGAACGCGTCGCTGCCCGCGCGGGGCCGCATCACCGCCCGCTCGAAACGGTACGGCACGAAGCTGCGGCGTCCGCTTTCGGCAAGCGTTTCGGCGAGAACGCGCCAGAAGGGGCCGTCGGCGGAGACGGTGCCCCACCTGATCGCCGGAGCGCCGTCCGAATCGGTCTCGAGCCAGTCGAGAAACGTTTGGAGACACGCGCGCGCATGCGCCGCTCGTACGAGCGGCGTGCCGAGAAAGCAGTGCTTGTGCTGCCACAGCCTGGCGTGGGGGAACGGCACCCCGTTGTAGCGGGCGGCGCGCTCCAGGGGGAAGAGGCCGCAGAGGAGCGGCGGAGCGTCCGCCTGGTCGGCATAGACAAGCACGTAGCGAAGCGCCCTGCCGTGGCCGAACGAGTCGATCGCGGGGAGCAGCATCCAGGGCTCGTAGAACACGTTCGGCTCGAGCGCCGCGGCAGCGAGGTCGTTCCACGCGGCCATGTGCCCCGCAAGCGTCGCGGGATGGTCGAGCACCGTGACCCGCAAGCGCGGCATTGGCGCCTATGCCGCGACGGCCGGCGACTGTGCGCGCGAGGCCACGGCGATCCGGCGCTTCGCGCGCGAGAGCAGCGGAAGCATCGAGACCCGCGTCGCGCCGACGGTACCGAGGCCGATCACCAGGTCGCGCAGGCCGAGTCCGGCGCCGCCGGGCGCCGCAACGTCGCAGGCGTAGACCGTCGCATCGTGCTCGCGCAGCACTTCGGCGAGCGCCTCGTTCAAGCGCCCATCGCGCGGCACCTGGCGGAACTCGACCACCGACGTGCCGCTGCGCTTGAGCCAGTCGAGCAGCGCGGCAAGATGACGCTGCGCGCGCTCGGCGCTGACCAGCGGCGCGTGGACAATCCAGGACGCAAACCCCCAGGTTCGACGCTCGCGCCGCAAGGGAAACAGGCCGCCGAGGGTCGCAGGCAGGTCGCTGCGCTCGGGGTCCCGGACCCACGACAGGCCGCAGCGGAAACCGCCCCCGGGCGCCGCCTCCAGCAGCGCAAGCGTCATCGCCGGATCATGAAGTGCACTGGGCTCGAGGGCGTGCCGCGCGAGCTCCTCCCACTGCGCGGAGATCCGAGCCAGGCTCGCCCGGTCGCGAACCAGTTCAACTGCAACATCGAGGGCCGAATCCGCCATGTGTTGGTACTTGGATGCTCGATATTCTGGTGAGCCAGGTGGAGCGTCGCCACCGCCCGGCATAGTCCGGCCAGCGGTAGGCCGCTTGGCACCCCGCTTGCTTGGCTGATTCTTCTGCCATCCAAGGAGGCGCAATGGCCAAGACCGTCATCGGGCTCTTCGACAACCTTTCCGTGGCGCAAGCCGTGCTGCGGGAGCTCGCGGAAAACGGCATCGCGGAGCACGACATCGGCTTCCTGTCCGATCAGGGGCATGGGGTGCCCGGCACCGCCCACCTGAACGAGGCCGAAGGCGAAGGCGCGGACGACGCGCTCGGCATCGTGATCACCGTCGCCGCCGACCAGCCCGGACCGGCGGCTCGGGCGCGAGCGATCCTCGAGCGCCATGGCGCGCTCGACATCGACGAGCGCGACGCGGAATGGAAGAAGCAGGGCTGGAAGGGCCGGTTCGAGGCCGATTGACGGTTCTCCCCCAGTGCCGGCCGGATATCCTGTATAAGGGAGGGAGAATCCGATCCAAGAGGCGGCCGGCCTAGCGGCCGCATCCAGCAAAGCCCGGGATACCGGGCTTTTTCGTTCTGCAAGGACCGCATGGACAAGCGTAAGGCGTGGCGCGCGCAGGAGCAGGCCCTTGTCGAGCGCTGGAACGCAACCGCCACGCGCCAGCGCGAGCTGCAGGCGGAGATCGCGCGCCAGAGCGACGCCGGCGGCACGCCGAGCGCGCAGCTGCTGCTCGATGCCGAGCGCTCGCGCTCCGAAATGGAAACGGTCAGGCGCGAGGTCGCGCGGATGAAGGTGCAGTTCTCTACAGGGAAACGGTACTGATGAGCATCCCGGTCGTCGAAGGCAGGCGCTTCAGGCTCGGCAAGTACGAGGTGGTCGGGCAGCCGATTCCGCAGTCCGCGCACATGCTGCGCTACACGGTGTTCGTCGACGGTATCCGGATCGGCGCGCTCGCCAGCGTGCCGACCGAATCGGACTGCCGCTTTCTCGAGCATCCCCCGGCGGTTCCGCCGCTCAAGATCTACTCGGTGATCTACCGGCCGGGCCGCCCGAAGAAGGGCACCGTGCGGCCCACCGACAAGGCGGTCACGCCCCCGAGCCTCGAGCTGCCGCACGAAATCGAGCTGCCGCGCAGCCGCGACAGCGAGTAGGGCCTCAGCCGGCGAGCACCCGGTCGACGAAGGCCGCGGCCTTCCTGCGATAGATCCGCCGCGCCAGCTTGAACGCCTTCTTCTGCAGCTTGGCGCGCCGCGCCTCGATGCGCGCGAGCAGCTTCGCTTCCGCCTTGGAGCGGGCAGGCATCGCGGCGAGGCGGGCCTGAAGCTCGGCGAGATCGTGATCGTCGCCGAGGCGCTCGGCCACCTTCGCGGCGCGCCTGGACAGCTTCCGCAGGCGGCCCGAGCCGTTGGCGGCGATCGTGAGCGCCTGCTGGAGATACTTCACCTGCTTGCGCGATTCGTGCAGCGATTCGGTCGAGCCGTTCGAGCGCGCAGTCTTCAGCGCCTTGCGCCCCTTCCGGTAGAGGCGCTCCAACCCCGCGCGCAGCGGCGCGTCGTGCGCCGGATAGCGCCAGTATTCCGCGCGCTCGCCGGCCTCCTGCAGCGAGGACTCGATGGCGGCGAGCCGCGGGCCGCCGAACAGCTTGCGCCGCGCCCGCTCGCGCTCCTCGAGCAGCCGGCGCCGCAGATCGACGAGCATCTGCCGGCGCGCCGGCTTTTTCTCCTTGTCGAGCAGCCCGCGCACTACCTCCAGGCCGACCGCCGCGTCGCGCACGCCCGAGAGCGGACGCGCGGCGTCGCGCAGCTCGAGGTTCTCGCGCTCGTACGCCGCGTCGCCGACCGCGTCGCGCAGCAGGCGCAGCGCCGCGCGCGCCCGCTTCAGGTCCTTGCGCACCTCGTGCATCGAGTCGTCGTTCGGCCGGCGCCGCTCCCACAGCGCCTCGAGCGCGGCGGCGATGTCGTCGCAGAGCGCGCCGCGCACCACCGCGCTCTTCGGCAGCTCAATCGGGCTCATCGGGCGCGCCTCCGACGCTCGCCAGGTCTTCCTGCTTCACCTTCTCGGTGTTGAACTTGCCGGCGCGCTCGCGCATCGTCTTCAGGACCTCCTCGAGCGGCGGCGGCTCGCCCTGCATCCAGCGCAGCGGATTGATGCGCGCGATGACGAACGACCGCAGGTAGGGGCTGACGAAGCCGCGCGCCTTGAGCTTCGCGATCACGGCCGCGACGCGCTCGTCGAGATCCATGAGCATGTCCGCGTGCTTTTCGTGCTCCTTCATCGCCCTGGAGAGGGGCTGATCGGAAAACTTCTCCAAGCGCCGCACCACCGGGTTATACGCGCCGCCCGCAAACTTGCCGTTGCGCTCGTAGCACATCCCCATCGTGACGAGCGACGCTTCCTCGAGGTAGTAGGCAAACTGCGTCTCGGGGCGCTTTGGATCCTCGTCGATCAGCCCGCGGTAGATGCGGATCACCTCGAGCGACTTCTCGCGCAGGTTGTGCGCCTTCTCGGTGTTCAGGGCGAGGATCTGCCAGGCGATCTCGCGCTTCGGCACCACGAGCGCCGTGATCGCCCGGGCGCCGAGCCTGCGCATGGCCATGAGCCGGTGCATCCCATTCGGGGTCCAAAAGCCTTTTTCCGGTGCGGTGACCGCGATGATGGGATCCAGGAACATCCCGGTGCGGTCTAGAACATCGGCGAGCCGGCGGTGGTGCGCCTGCGACAGGTCGCGCTGGAAAGGCGTCGGCTCGACGCTCTCGATCGGCAGGATCGCCACCAGCACCGGCTGCCGGCCGAGCGGATCCTGGTACGAGCCGAGGAGCTGGCCGCCCACGCTCTCTACGCGCCGCGCGGCCTCTTCGGCCACGCCGCTCAGGCTTTCGAGGCGCGATTCCGCCGGCGCCAGCCCGCGCGTTCCGGGCTTCGCCTTCCTCGGCCGGCGCTTCGCCGGCGCACGTTTTAGTCCGGACTTCGCTTTTGCCATGCGCGATTCTAGTAAACATCGTGGCCGGGGATGCGGCGCACTGACGCAATGCGCTGCACGTGAACGGTGGCAGACTGCCATCAGGCAGACGGCGATGCGCCGGCCGGTTCATCGATCCGTAACAAACCGCAGCGTAAACTGAAGCGGCATGTCATCCATCCGGCAATGGTTCAGGCACCAGCGGCTGCAGCTCGGCGAGTGGCTCTACTGGCGCCGACAGGCCGAAGGGCGCACAAGAAAGGCGGGCCTTCCGGCCCCGTCGTCGGCGCGCATGCGCGCCAGAGTGCGTTAGCCGCGGCCGGCTGAGCACGCCCGGCGCGAATCAGCGCAGGGCGCTGAAAAACTCGAGGATCTCGCGCGCCAGCAGCTCGGGCTGCTCAAGCGCCGCGAAATGGCCGCCGCGCGGCATCGCAGTCCAGCGCCGGATGTCGGTATAGGTTCGCGCCGCGAGGGACCGCGGCGGCCGCAGGATCTCCTTTGGAAACTCTGCGTAGCCCGTGGGCACGTCGACGGTTTTCCCGTCCGGGATCGGCCAGGGGCCGTGCATGCGCGCGTAATAGGGCCAGAACGAGGATCCGATCGCGCCGGTGAACCAGTAGAGCGCGACATTGGCGAGCAGGTCGTCGCGGCTGACTGCATTCTCGATCACGCCACCGCAATCGCTCCACTTCCGGAACTTCTCGGCGATCCACGCCGCAAGCCCCGCCGGCGAGTCGGTCAGCGCGTAGGCGAGCGTCTGCGGCCGGGTCCCCTGGATCCACTGGTAGCCGGTTTCTTCCTTCAGCCACTGGGCGAGCTGCGCCAGGTAGGCGGCTTCTACGCCGCTCTCGGAGGGAATTTTCGGGTCGCGGCGGATGGCCAGCAGGTTGAGGTGGATGCCGATCAGCTTCTCCGGATGGCGCCAGCCGAGCACCGAGCTCACGAACGCCCCCCAGTCGCCGCCTTGCGCGGCAAAGCGCCGGTAGCCAAGGACGTCGCTCATCAGCTCGGCAAAGAGGTCCGCGATCTCCTCCACCGCGAAGCGCTTCTGCCCCGGGCGGAACGAGAGCGTGTAGCCGGGCAGCGAAGGCGCGACCACCGTGAAGCGCTCGGTAAGCAGCGGGATCAGGCGGCGGAACTCGACGATCGAGCCGGGCCAGCCGTGCGAGAGCAGCAGCGGGATGGGTTGTGGCCCGCGCCCGGGCTCGTGGATGAAGTGCAGCTCGATGCCGCCTAGCGGCACGGTGAACTGCCGAAAGCGGTTGAGGCTCGCCTCCTCCGCGCGCCAGTCGAAGCCGCTGCGCCAATAGGAGACGAGCTCCTCCATGTACGCTCGGCTGGTGCCGGTCGACCAGGGCTCGAGCGGCGGCTCGTCCGGCAGGCGGGTGTGCGCAAGCCGGGCTCGCAGGTCCTCGAGCGCGGCCTCGGGGATGGTCAGGCGAAACGGCGTCGGCTCCCGCCTCATGTCTCCTTTAGTATGTTCCAAACGGGTATGTTCCAAAAGGAGCCGCCATGATCGACCTTTACGCCGCGCCGACCTCGAACAGCATGCGCGCCCGCATGGCGCTCGAGGAATGCGGCCTCGCCTACACCTTCCATCCCGTCGCGCTCGAGAAGGGCGAGCACAAGACGCCGCAATTCCTGGCGCTGAATCCGAACGCCCAGGTCCCGGTGATCGTCGACCACGAAGGCCCGGGCGGCAAGCCGATCACGCTGTCGCAGTCGACCGCCATCCTGATCTACTGCGCGGAAAAGTCCGGCAAGCTGATGCCGAAAGACTCCGCCGCGCGCGCGGCGATGTGGCAGGCCATGATGAGCGGCTCGACCGACATTACGCCCATGATCGGCTCGATCTTTGCCGTGCAGCGCTCGAAGGAGCCGCACGCGCCGACCGCGGCGATGTTCAAGAGCCGCTTCCGGGAGTACCTGAAAGTCTGGGACGCCGCGCTCGGCACGCAGAAGTACGCCGCGGGCGCCGAGATGACCATCGCCGACATCTCGCTCTACGCGGGCTGGGTGCGCACCAAGGGCGCGCTTCCGGACTTATGCGAAGGCCTGCCGAACCTCGAGCGCTGGGCGAAGGAGATGGGCGCGCGCCCGGCGATGCAGCGCGCGACGAAATTCTGACGGCCTCAGTTCTGCTGCGGCGGCAGCGCAATCCGCGGCAGCCAGGAGAGCCACTCGTCCTTCGGCTTGTCGTACAGGAAGAAGACCGTGCCGGGCTTGGCGCGCGGCGCCTTCTCGCTCGGCGTGGCGAACTCGATGCCGCCGGTGGCGATGGCGCGCAGCGACTCGATGTCGACCTCGATTCCCTTGAGCAGGCCGCCGCGCACGTTGACGCCGCTCGTATCCCAGAACGCCGAGCCCTGGCGCACAAGGCCGGCGTAGCGCTCGTAGATGAGCACGTGCACGTCGGCCGAGGTCGCGTTCGGGGCGAGGTCGACGTTCTGCACCACGCCGACCTCCACGCCTCGGTAATGCACCGGCGTGTTGGCGCGGATCGACCGCGGACGCTCGGCGCGCAGCACGATCTTGAGCCCTGGCATGCCCAGGCCGACCGGAGCGGAATCGAGCCCGGCGAACTCGTACGCCTTGGGCGCGTCATCGTTTCGCGGCGGCAGCACCTGGATCTCGGGCCCGGTGAGCACCGTGTTGAGCCCTTGCACATTGCCGAAGCCGACCTGCGGCCGCACGATCCAGAACACCGCGCCTTCGCGCGCGACGTCGGCGGCGGCGCGCTGCAGGCGCGTGCGCACGAGCACGTGCTTGTGGTCGCGGCTGAGCTCCACCCCGCTTACCTCGCCGATCACCACGCCGCGGTACTTCACCGGCGTGATGCCGACGCGCAGGCCGCCGCCGTCGCTGAAGCTGATCGTGATCTCGGGGCCGCGCTCCTCGTAGCGCTGCCAGATCAGGAAGCCGGCGACCGCCACGGCGACGAGCGGAATGAGCCAGGCCAGATTGAACAGCCGGCGCCTGCGCAGCCGCGCTTTCGGGCGCTCTTCGCCGGTCACGTTCGGCGCTCCCAGATGGTGCGGGGATCAAAGCTCGCGGAGGCGAGCATCGTCAGCACCACCACCGCGGTGAAGGCGATGAGGCCCGGCCCGGGCAGGATTGTGGCAATCTGGCCGAGCTTCACCAGCGCCACGAGGATAGCCAGCAGGAAGACGTCGAGCATGGCCCAGGGGCCGACGACGTCGATGAAGCGATAGATGCGGGTTCGGCTGTGCAGGCGCCGGCCGAGGCCGAAGCGCGCGCTGATCACGAGATACAGGAGTCCGGCGAGCTTGATGATCGGCACCGCGATGCTCGCCAGGAATACGATCAGCGCGACGAAGTATTGCCGGCTTTGCGCGAGGCTCACCACCCCGTCCCACACTGTGCTCTCACTGTAGGCACCGTAGAAATGCATGCGCAGGATCGGATAGAGGTTGGCCGGGACATAAAGGATCAGCGCCGCGACGGCGAGCGCCGCCGTGACCTGCAGGCTGCCGTGCGATCCCTCGCTCACCGTCGAGCCGCAGCGCGGGCACTCGGCGCGCTGCCCGCGCTCGGGCGGGTCGACCTCGAGGGTGAGGCCGCAGGTGGGGCAGCAGAGGACGTCGGGTCGGCCCATCCCCGTCCTGCAGCAAATTACAGGCCACGACCGGTCCGGCGATGAGCACACCGCGTTCGTTCGCCGCCCTGCGCCAGCCGCGGTTCCGCCCGTTCTTCCTCGGCGTGGCCTCGGTGATGATGGCCGACGCCATCGAGCACGTGATCAGCTACTGGGTCATGTTCCAGAAGTTCCATTCGCCCACGCTCGCCGGCTTCGCCATCGTTTCGCACTGGCTGCCGTTTCTGCTGTTCTCGGTCTACAGCGGCGCCGCGGCCGACCGCCACGACCCCCGCCGCATCATCCAGATCGGGATCGCGCTCTTCATGGCGGCCTCGCTCGCCTGGGGTGTCCTGTTCCTCACCGACACGCTGCAGATGTGGCACGCCGCCGTGCTGCTCATCGTCCACGGCTGCGCCGGAGCCACCTGGGGCCCTTCGGCGCAGGTGCTGATCCACCACATGGTCGAGCCGCAGACGCTGCCGAGCGCGGTGCGGCTCACGGCGACGGCGCGCTGGGCAGGCCTGATGCTCGGCCCGGCGGCCGGAGCGCCGCTCCTGCTGCTGCTCGGCCCGACCTACGGGATCCTGGTGAATGCGCTCATCTATCTGCCGTTCCTCCTGTGGGTGCGCACGATCCCGTTCAGCCGCAAGGCCACGCCGCCGCCGCTGCGCGGCTTCGGCGACGTCGCGGTGGCGGTGCGTGTCGTGGCGCGAAATCGGGTGCTCCTGTCGATGACGCTGCTCGCAGGCTGCGCCTCGCTGCTGGTCGGCAACGCGTACCACGCGCAACTGCCGGAATTCGCGCGCGATTTCGGCCACGTCGGCGCCGACGTCACCTACAGCATGCTGTTTGCCGCCGACGCGCTCGGGGCGCTGAGCGCGGGCCTCGCGCTCGAGAGCCGCGGCCTGCTTCAGGCCCGGGCGCGCTCGGCGTTCGTGCTCGCGATCCTCTGGTGCCTCGCCATCGGCTCGTTCGCCCTCTCGGGGTCCTATCCGCTCGCGCTCGCCCTGCTCTTCGCCGCCGGCTTCCTGGAGCTCTCGTTCTACGCCATGGCGCAGACGCTCGTGCAGCTGCACGCGCCGCCCGAGATGCGCGGCCGCGTGATCGGCGTCTTCGCCATGTCGGCCATGGGGCTGCGCGCGTTCAGCGGGGTGACGGTCGGCGTCGGCGGCAGCCTGATCGGCATCCACGCGTCGCTCGCGCTCAGCGCCGGGACGCTGTTCATGCTGCTCGCCCTCGGCCTCGCAGTTGCGACAAGATGGCGCTCTTGAGCAACGATCTCGAGACTGCATCCAGGCTCGCCCAGGCCGGCCGCTTTGCCGACGCCGCGGCGCTGTACCGCGAGTTGCTGCTGAAAAACCCGGATCTGCCGGAAGCCACCCACTTCCTCGGCGTCTGCCTCGTGCGCTCGGGCCGCCGCGACGAAGGGCTGCCGCTGGTCGAGCGCTCGGTGCGGCTCGCGCCCGCGAACGCACTGTACCGGCAGAATTTCGGCCTCATGCTCGCGGAAGCCGGCCTGCTCACCGAGGCGGAAACGCAATTCCAGGAGATTTTGGGCTTCCAGGAAGACCATTCCACCGCGCACAACTATCTCGGCATGGTGCGCCAGCGGCTCGGCCGGCTGGACGAGGCGATCGCCAGCTACGAGGAGGCGCTGCGCCTGCGGCCGGGAGACGCCGCGGCCGCCAACAACCTCGGCTACTGCCTGCTCGAGAGAGGCGAGCTCGAGCGCGCACTCCCCTGGCTGCGCCGCTCGGTGGCCGCCGACGGCGCGAGCCCCATGGCGCACAGCAACCTCGGCAACGCGTTGCGGGAGACGGGTGACCTGCGCGGCGCGGCCGAGTGCTACCGGCGCGCGCTCGCGCTGGCCCCGCGGTTCGCCAATGCGCACTACAACCTCGCGCTGACGCTGCGCGACCTCGACGATCCGGAGGCCGCGCTCGACGCCGCGCGCGCGGCGGTGCGCTCCGATCCGCAGCACCGCGCCGCGTGGCAGCTGTTCGCCGAAACGCTGGCCGGGACGCGCTTCACGGCGTGGGACGCGGATCTGGCGGCCGAGTGCGAGCGGCTTTTTTCCCTGGCGGAGGTCGACGTCCAGCCCTGCGCCGAGGCGATCCTGAGCCTGGTGCGCGCGGGACCGCGCGGGCGGCTCTTTCTGCTCCTGCTCGAGCATGCGCTCGTCGCGGACGAGGCCTTCGAGCGCGAGATGACCGCGCTGCGCCGCGAAACGCTTGCAGCGCCGTCGCTGGAGCTGTGCTGCGCGCTTGCGCAGCAATGCTTCCTCAACGAGTACCTCTGGCGCGAGACCGATGCGGAAGCCGCGCGCGTCGCGGAGCTCGAGCGCGCGGCGAGCACGCCGTTGCAGCTTGCAACCCTCGGCATGTACCGGCCGCTTTCCGCCTATCGGAAGCCGACAGGAGGCGGAGAAGCTTTCGAGCGCATGTGGCGGCGGCTGGTGGAAGAGCCGGCGACGGAAGCCACCCACGCCATTCCGCGGATCACCGCGGTGCAGGACGACGTGTCGCGCCGCGTCCAGGCGCAGTACGAGGCCAACCCGTACCCGCGCTGGCAGCGCGCCCCGGTGCCGGGCGCCTTTCCGCTGCCGCGCATGCTGCGCTCGCTCTTCCCGCACGCCGAGCCGGCAAAGCTCGCCGCGCCCGATGCGCCGGAGATTCTCGTCGCCGGCTGCGGCACCGGGCGCCACGCCGCCATCACCGCGCAGCTTCAACCGCGCGCATTCGTGCTCGCGGTCGACCTCAGCCGCGCCAGCCTCGCCTACGCGATGCGGCGCTGCGCCGAGCTCGGGCTCGCCAACATCCGCTTCGCACAGGCCGACCTGCTCGAGCTCGGCACGCTCGAGCAGCGCTTCGACCTGATCGAGTGCAGCGGCGTGCTGCACCACATGCGCGACCCGATCGCGGGCTGGCGCGTGCTGCTCTCGCTGCTCAAGCCCGGCGGCTTCATGAAGCTCGGCCTGTACTCGGAAGCCGCCCGCAGAAGCATCGTGGCCGCGCGTGAAGCAGTTAAGGGGTTTCCCGTGACCGAAGCGAGACGGCGCATCTTCGAGCTTCCGGCAAACCACCCTGCACGCGCCGTGACGTCGCTGCGCGACTTCTACAGCGCCTCGGGCACGCGCGACCTGGTCCTGCACGTGCAGGAGCATCGCTTCACGATTCCGCAGATCGCCTCGGCGATCGCCGAGCTCGGGGTCGAGTTCCTCGGCTTCGAGCTGCCGGGCAAGAAGCTCGCGCTGTCGCTCGAGCAATGGGACGCCTACGAGACCGCGAACCCCGACGCGTTCGCGTCGATGTACCAGTTCTGGCTCCGGAAACCCTGAGGAGAGCGCGATGAAGGAATGGAACACCGGCCTGATGGCCCACCTCGGAATGCGCTTCGTCGAGGTCGGGCCCGACAAGGTGGTCGCGGAGCTCGACGTGCGCGGCGAGCTCGCCACGGTCGGCGGCGCGGTCCACGGCGGCGCGCTGATGGCGCTCGCCGACACCGTCGGCGCGGCCGGCACCGCGGCGATGGGGCTGCGCACCGCCACGCTCGAGTCGAAGACCAACTTCTTCGCCGCCGCGCTGCAGGGAAAGATCCGCGCCGAGTCGACGGCGCTCCACAAGGGCAAGCGCACCCACGTGTGGCAGACGCGCGTCACCGACGAAAGCGGCAGGCTCCTCGCGCTCACCATCCAGACCCAGATGATCCTGTGAACGGCGTGCTCGCCGCGGTGGTTTCGAGCGCGCTCGGCGGCTCGGCCGCGGCGCTCACGCGCTACGCGATCGGCGCCTCCGACCCGGTCACCCTCGCGGCGTTTCGCTTCGGCATCGGCTTTCTCCTGATCCTGCCGCTCGCGCTCGCCGCGCGAGCGAGCTTTCCACGCGGCGCCGACCGGCTCGCGGTCGGCGCGCTGGGCATGCTGTTCTTCGCCGTGTTCTTCTTCATGTACAACATCGCGATGAGCCTCACCAGCGCGGCGCGCGGCTCGCTCGCGCTGTCGGTGCTGCCGCTCACGACGATGCTCGCCGCGGCGCTCCTCGGGCGCGAAGAGCTCACACGGCGCAAGACCTGCGGCGTACTGATCGCGATCGCGGGCGTCGCAGTAGCGCTCTCCGCCGGCCTCGCCGACGCGCCCGTGGGCGCCTGGCGCGGCGACCTGATCATGGCCGGCGCCACGATCTGCATGGCGCTCTACAACGTGTGGTCGCGGCCGCTCATGGCGCGCTCGAGCATGCTCGGCTTCCTCGCCGCGGGCATGGGTTGCGGCGCCGCGGTGAGCGTGCTCCTCGCCTGGGCCTCCGGCGGCCTGGCGGCGACGCGTGCGTTCTCCGCCGCGCAATGGATCGCGGTGCTCTGCCTCGGCGTGTTCGGCGGCGCGGCCGCGTTCTACCTCTGGGTCTATGCGCTCGAGCGCACCACGCCGACGCGCGTGGCCAACACGATGACCGTGAACCCGATCGCCGCCTCGCTCCTCGCCGCGGTGCTGATCGGCGAGCCGCTCGGTATCCACCTCGCCTTCGGCGTCGCCGCGGTGGCGGGCGGGATCTGGCTCGCGTCCTCCGCGCCCGGGGCACGCTAGACTGATCCCGAAATGCCGTTGACTAGCGAGGCTGCCTTCGATCTACAGGGCCACCGCGGCGCGCGCGGGCATGCGCCCGAAAACACTCTGCCCGGATTCGAGCGCGCGCTCGCGTTCGGCGTCACGACGTTCGAGCTCGACGTCGGCGTGAGCCGCGACGGCGTGGTGGTGATCCACCACGACCGCAGGCTCAATCCCGACCTGGCGCGCGGCCCCGAGGGCCGCTGGGTCGCCGCGCCGGCGCCGCTCGTCCGCAGCCTCGACTTCGACGAGCTGCAGCGCTACGACGTCGGCCGCCTGCGCCCGGGGTCGGACTACGCGCACCGCTTTCCGCACCAGCAGCCGATCGACGGCGCGCGCATTCCGGCGCTGAGCGAGCTCTTCGAGCGGCACCGGGCCGGGACCGTCCGCTTCAACATCGAGATGAAGCTGCTCGCCGAGGCACCCGACGAAACCCTGCCGCCCGAGCCCTTCGTCCGGGCGGTGCTCGACGTGGTGCGCGGGGCGGGCATGGAGCCGCGCTGCACCCTCCAGAGCTTCGACTGGCGAGCGGTCAAGGCGGTCGAGCGCGAGGCGCCGGGGATCGCGACCGCCTACCTCACCGAGCGGGAGGACTCCGATCCGCGCAACGTGGCCGCCGCCGGCGGGCGCACCTGGTCCCCCGATTTCAGGACGCTGGACGAAGCGAGCGCCGCCGCCGCGCAGGCGCTCGGCCTCAGGGTGATTCCCTGGACCGTGAACGAGCCCGCCGACATCCAGCGCATGCTGGAGCTCGGGGTGGACGGCATCATCAGCGACTACCCCGACCGGGTTCGCGAGGCGCTCTAGATTCGAACGGGCGCGCCCCGATCCCCGCGCGCAAGGTATCCTGAAGCGGATGCCACCGGTCACCCAGGCGCTCATCATCGCCAACGTGGCGGTGTTCCTGCTGGAGGCAGCCGGGATGCCGCTCTTCGAGTGGTTCGCGCTGTGGCCGCCGCACGGCTCGCTGTCGCAGGCGCCCGACTTCGCGCCCTGGCAGCTCGTCACCTACAGCTTCCTGCACGGGAACATCCCGCACATCTTCTTCAACATGTTCGCGCTGTGGATGTTCGGCTCGGACGTGGAGCGCCTGTTCGGGTCGCGCTTCTTCACCGCGTACTACTTCGTGAGCGTGCTGGCGGCGGCGATCAGCCACCTCGTGGTCACCACCTGGATGGGCGCCGAGCCGGCGCCGACGGTCGGCGCCTCGGGGGGCATCTACGGCGTGCTCCTGGCCTACGGCCTGTATTTCCCCCACCGCCGGGTCATGCTGCTCATTCCGCCCATTCCGATGAGCGCGCGCATGCTCGTGATCGTGTACGCGGCGCTCGAGCTCTTCTTCGGCGTCACCGGGACCGCCGCCGGCGTCGCCCATTTCGCGCATCTGGGGGGAATGCTCGGCGGCTACCTCATGATCCGTTATCGCCGCGGATTTCGGCGCTGAGGAAATCGGGGTCAGAGCCCGAACTCGGATTTACGTACGTGAAAACGAGATCGGGCTCTGACCCCGAATTCCCTTCGATCTGGAGTGACTAGTAATGGAAAAGCCCAGAGTCATTGCCTTAGAAGAGCACTACTACGATCCCGAGGTCGCGAAGCATTTCCAGCAGGGAGGTCCGGAATCGCGGCTGCCGGACCTGCGCAACCGCCTCTTCGACGTCGGCGCCGGCCGCATCCGCGAGATGGACGAGGCGGGCATCGACGTGCAGGTGCTCTCGCACGCGGCGCCGGCGACGCAGCGCATGGACGCCGAGACCGCGGTGCCGACGGCGCGCAAGGCGAACGACCGGCTGCTCGAGATCGTGCAAGCGTCCAACGGCAGGTTCGAGGGGTTCGCCGTGCTGCCCACCGCCGATCCGGGGCGCGCGGCGGACGAGCTCGAGCGCGCGGTGACGCGGCTGGGCTTCAAGGGCGCAATGATCCACGGCCTCGCAAACGGACAGTGGCTCGACGACAAGCGCTTCTGGCCGATCTTCCAGCGCGCGCAGGCGCTCGACGTGCCGGTGTACATGCACCCGGCGATCCCGCATCCCGCGGTGTCGGAGGTCTATTACAAGGATTACCTGAAGGAGTATCCCGCGCTCCTCACCGCGGCCTGGGGCTTCGGCGTCGAGACCGCGACCCAGGCGATCCGCATGGTGCTCTCGGGCCTGTTCGAAGCCTACCCGCGGCTGAAGATCATCCTGGGGCACCTGGGCGAGGGACTGCCGTTCTCGCTCTGGCGCATCGACATGGCGCTCGGGCGCCAGGGCAACCGTGGCTCGTCCTTCCGCGACGCCTTCCGCGAGCACTTCTGGATCACGACCAGCGGCAATTTTTCGACCGCGGCGCTGCTCTGCTCCGTGATGGAGATGGGCACCGACCGGATCCTGTTCTCGGTCGACTATCCCTTCGTGCTCAACCCCCCCGGGATGAAGTGGATGCAGGACATCCCGCTCGGCCCCGAGGACCGCGCGAAGATCTACGGCGGCAACGCGCGGCGGCTCCTCAAGATCGGGCCCCGGGAATAGAGTTTGCGAGACAGGCGTTTGCAAGACAGCTCGCGAAAGGACAGGCTCATGCTCAGATCCCTCGTCACTACCTTCACGACGCTCGCGCTCGCCCCCGCCGCGATCGCGCAAACGACGACCGTCTCCCCCAGATTCGGCATCTCCTCGCCTGGGACGACCAGCGTTTCGGCCGACGGAGCAACGTTCTCCCCGTCGACCCAGCAGGTGCAGTTCGTCGCGCCGCAGCTCATCCCGTTCGCCGGCTCGGCCGGAAATTTCGAGAGCCTGGTGTCCGGCCTCACTACCGGAGCGCCGGTGACGCTCGCCACCGTGGCCGCCGACGGCTCGGTGCAGATCGTGACCTTCACGCCGGCCAGCGCGGTCTCGCCGGCGGACGCCGCGCGCCTGCTCGAAACGGCGCGCCAGAACCTGATCTCGCGCGGCGTGGCCGCACCGACCGGCGCGCAGATCGCGGCTTCTCTGATGGGAGGAACCATCACCACGGCTTCGGGCACGAGCGCGCTCACCGGCGTGCTCACCGGCACGAGCAGCTCCCCCACGCCGGTGCTGGTGCGCACCGACACCGGCGCGCTGCAGAGCGGCGCCGCGAACTCGAACCTCTCTGCAGCGCAGCTCGCCGCCGTGCGCAACGCCCTCGCCACCGGGACCGGCACCGCGCTGACCATGGGAAGCGGCGCCACCGCGCGGACCGTCGTGTTCTCCCCCACCGGAGTCCGCCTGAGCGATTTCGAGGTGAACCAGGCCCTGCAGCTCGCCGGCACGTTGCTCGCCCAGCAAGGCGTGCTCAATCCGACCCCGGACCAGCTGCGCGCGGCGCTCTTCGGCGGCACGCTCGTCGGCGCGAACGGCGCCGTCTTTCCGGTCCAGGGCGTGCTCCAAGGTCAGGTGCGCAACACGAGCAACAGCACCATTGGCGTAACGAGCGCCTCGCCCTCGACCAATGCCAGCGATTCGTCAGTGGCCGGCACGAGCAACTCTTCGGTTGCCGGCACCGGCACCAGCAACTC